>Ga0157372_10000442_pt1 | contig 45703 bp, 45 predicted proteins | sample C55metaG_FD_115307 | JGI IMG/M metagenome (GOLD analysis project Ga0157372, IMG submission 115307) | Corn rhizosphere microbial communities from Kellogg Biological Station, Michigan, USA - C5-5 metaG | ecosystem: Host-associated > Plants > Roots > Rhizosphere > Soil | place: USA: Michigan...
GACACCTGCCCCGCCAGCGCCTCGATCTCGGCGGCCTCGGCGATGATGCCCAGCTGATCGCGCAGCCATTGCACCGCCGAGCCGGTCACCGCGATGGAGCCCTCCAGCGCGTACACCGGCTTGTCCTGGCCGAACTGGTAGCACACCGTGGTGAGCAGGCCGTGCTCGCTGCGCACCGGTTCGGCGCCGGTATTGAGCAGCAGGAAGTTGCCGGTGCCATAGGTGTTCTTGGCCTCGCCAGCGGCGAAGCAGGTCTGGCCGACGGTGGCCGCCTGCTGGTCGCCCAGCGCTCCGGTCAGCGGGATGCCCTTGGCCACTCCCGGCAGGCTGACCTCGCCGTAACCGGCCGGATCCGAGGACGGCCGGATCTCGGGCAGCATCTGCCGCGGGATGTCGAAGAAGGACAGCAGCTCGGCATCCCAGTCCAGCGTCTGCAGGTTCATCAGCATGGTGCGGCTGGCATTGGTCACGTCGGTGACGTGCACCCGGCCGCCGGTCAAATTCCACAGCAGCCAGCTGTCGGTGTTGCCGAAGATCGCCTCGCCGGCCTCGGCCGCGGCTCGCACCCCATCGACGTTGTCCAGGATCCACTGGATCTTGCCGGCAGAGAAGTAGGTGGCCGGCGGCAGCCCGGCCTTGGCCCGGATCACCGCGCCCCGGCCGTCCCGTTCCAGCGCTGCCGCGATCCGGTCGGTGCGGGTGTCCTGCCAGACGATCGCGTTGTAGTACGGCCGGCCGGTCTTGCGGTTCCACACCACCGTGGTCTCCCGCTGGTTGGCGATGCCCAGCGCGCAGAAGTCCTTCGCCGACAGGCCGGCCTCGGTGATCGCCGACTCGAGCACGCCCCGGCTGCGCTGCACGATCTCCATCGGATCGTGCTCGACCCAGCCGGCTCGGGGCAGGATCTGGCGATGCTCGGCCTGCTGCTTGCCGCGTTCGGCGCCGGCATGGTCGAAGACCATGAACCTGCTGCTGGTGGTGCCCTGGTCGATCGCACCGACGAAGTCAGCCATGCGAGCTCAGCGCACGATCGGTTCGCTTCGGACCGGCGGACGCGGCCAGCCAGCCCCGCACACCCAGCCACCCGATCAGCGAACCCAGCACCAGGGACGCCGCGGTCAGCGCCGCGTGCACCGCGAAGAAGCCGGTCGGCCCGTCCTGCCAGGACCGCGGATCCCGCCAGATGTTGTGCAGGAACGTCGGCCAGATGATCCATGACCACACGCCGAACAGAATCAGGAAGGCCGATATTCGCCGGGACAGCAGCATGCCTCCAGTATCGGACGTGCAATATCAGCAACAGAGCCGGGTCAGGTCGAGCGGGGCCGTTAGCTACGGCGCGTCGTGAGGCACGACGGGTGCTCGGCACGGCACGGTGGTTAGCCTGGACCGGTGATGCGGGGGCACGTTCGACGCGCGGTCGGCTGGTCGATCGCGCTGTCGGCGCTGCTGGTCTGGATTCCGCTGGCCGCGCCGGCCGGCGCGGCAACGAACAAGCCGCTGGCGCCCAAGCCGACCTCTACCGGAGTCTCGCCCACCGCGCCGGATCCCAACCCGCCGGCCGGTGGCACGTCCCCGGACGGCACGGTGCCCGGCGGCAGTCGGCTGGCCAGCCGTGGCACCGTGGTGCCGACCGGCGCGCCGCCGCTGCCGAAGCAGATCGGAGCCCGCGCCTGGCTGCTCGCCGACCTCGACACCGGCGATATCCTGGCCGCCCGGGACGCGCACGGCCGATATCAGCCGGCCAGCACCCTCAAGCTGCTCACCGCCCTCGCCGTGCTACCGCACCTGCCCGGCAGCCGGGTGGTCACGGTGTCGCCACAGGCCGCCGGTACCGAGGGTTCCGCGGTGGGTCTGCTGGCCGGTGGCCGCTACACCGTGGACGAGCTCTTCGACGCGTTGCTGCTGGTGTCGGCCAACGATGCCGCGACGGCACTGGCCGAGGCCAACGGCGGCGTTGCCGCCACGGTGGCCCAGATGAACTCGATGGCGGTCACGCTCGGCGCGTACGACACCTATGTCCAGACGCCGTCCGGCCTGGACGGCTGGCAGCAGCTCACCTCGGCCTACGACATGGCGCTGGTGCTGCAGCAGGCCGTTCGGCAGCCACGGCTGGTCGCTTACGACCGACTGCCGGAGGCCGGCTACCCGCCTCGCGCGAGCAAATACGGCAGGGTCGGCCGGTACGCCTTCGCCAACCAGAACACCGACTTTCTGACCACGGTGCCCGGCGCGCTGCTGGCCAAGAGCGGCTACACCGACGCCGCGCGGCACACCTACCTGGCAGCGGCCCGGCGCAACGGGCACACCCTCGGTGTGGTGCTGCTGCGCAACTCCCGGCTACCGCTGGACCAATACCGGCAGGCCGGCGCACTGCTCGACTGGGGATTCAAGCTCCCGTCCGGCACCACCCCGGTCGGCCGGCTGGCCGGCCCGTTGCTGACCAACCCGCCGCAGCCACGCTCCAGCCTCGGTTCGGCGCTGGCGATGGCCTCCGGCAGTCAACCCGACTACGGCGGCTGGACGATCCTGATCCCGATCACCGCGGCGGTGGCCGGCGGACTATGGCTTGGCTGCGTCGCGCTCGGAGGGCGGCGAATGCTGCTGCGCCAAGGGTCGCGCCAGCCGTGAGCAGCGCAGCCGCGACCCCGGCCGGCGAGTACCCGGCCCGGGCCGGCGCCACCGGCGGCCCGGCTACCGGCTGACTGAGCGGATCGACCGCCTGCTCGGCATCCGACGCGGTGGCCGCCCATGCGGCGCAGAACAGCGAGTAGCGCGATACCAGATTGAGAAAGACCAGCACGCCGAGCGCCGGGCCGATCACCGAGTACGCCGGCGAGCTGGCGATCCGCGCGATGTAGTAGGTGCCGAGCACCTTGAGGAGCTCGAAGCCAACCGCGGCCAGCAGGCTGGCGCGGAACGCGGTTCGGCGGCTCACCGGCGCATCCGGCAACCGGATCAGGATCCAGCCGTAGATCAGCATGTTGCCCACGATCGCCAGCAGGATCGCCAACACCGCGGTGGCCGTGCCGGCGCCGGTGACACCGTCCAGGCCGGTCCGGACCAGCAGCTGATGGCCGGCCGCGGTGCCGCCGGCGGTGATGCCGACCGAGACCACCAGGCCCAGCCCGAGGCCGAACAGCACCAGCGCGTCGGACAGCTTGCGCATCAGGAAGGACTGCCGGCGCTGGTCATTGCCCCACAGCGTGTCCAGCGCGGTACGCAGGTTGTCGATCCAACCGAGCCCGGTCAGCGCGACGCCGATCAGCCCGATCACGCCGATCGCGGCACGCTGGTGGATGGCGGTGTCGATGGCGGTCTTGAGCGTGTCGCCGAACGAGCCGGGCACCTGCGTGGCGATCTGCTTGAACAGCTTCTTCTGCAGGTCCTGCGAGGCCGCCAGCACGAAGCCGGTCACCGAAACTCCTAGCAGGATCAGCGGAAACAGCGCCAGGAAGCTGAAGTAGGTGATCGCGGCGGCCAGCTGGTCGCCGTGCTGGTTCTGGTAGTGACCGTAGCCACGGGCGACATGATCGAGCCAGGCGTGCTTGGTGCGGGCGTCCTGCCAGCTCCGGCTGGCGCGGTCCTTCAGCCGGCCGATCGCACCGAGGCCCGGCATCGGCTCAACCGCCCGTCAGCGGGAACTGCCGGCAGGTCCGCCAGCTGCCGTCCGGATCCTGGGTGTACATCCGGAACGCATCCACCGCGAATTCGGCGACGAAGTCGCGCAGGCCGTCGAACGCCTCGTCCAACTGGGGGTCGGCGATGTCGTGCCCCACCGTCACGTGCGGGTGGTACGGAAAGTCCACCTGCCGCTCGATGGGATGCCGGCGCACCGCCTCCTCCAGCAGCTCGCACTGGGCGATACCGGAGGACACCTGGACGAACACCACCTGCGACACCGGACGGAAGGTGCCGGTACCGGCCAGCCGCATGGTGAACGGCGCCACCGTGGCGGCCGCCTCGCTCAGATGCTTCTCGACCAGTTCCAACTGCTCGGGCTCGAAGTCGGTAGGCGGCAGCAGGGTGACGTGCGGTGGGATCTTGCCGGCCTCCGGATCACCGATCCGGCGGCGCCACTCGACCAGCACCGTGGCATGCGGCTCCGGGATCTGTACCGCCACGCCGATCCGCACCGTACTGGTCATCGCGTCACCCTACGCGAGCCGGCAGAAAGCCGACCTTGGCGTACGCGTCGGTGACCGTCGGGCCGGCCATCCGCCGGGCTCGTTCGGCACCTCGGGCGAGGATCCGGTCCAGCTCGGCCGGATCGTCCAGCAACTCGCGGGTACGGGCCGCGAACGGCTGCGCGAAGGCGACCACCGCCTCGGCCACCGCCGCCTTGAGCTGGCCGTAGCCCTGACCAGCGAAGTTCTTGACCACCGTCTCGACATCACTGCCGGTCACGGCGGCGTAGATCGCGATCAGGTTGGACAGGCCGGGCTTGGCGTCCGGGTCGAACCGGATCTCGTTGTCGGTGTCGGTCACCGCCCGCTTGATCTTGCGGGTGATCACCGCCGGATCGTCGGCCAGGTAGACGGTGCCGGCTTCCGGCCGGGACTTCGACATCTTCGCGCTCGGATCCTGCAGATCCAGGATCTTGGCCGCCGCCTTCGGAATGTAGGCCTCCGGCACCACGAAGGTCTGGCCGTAGCGGGCGTTGAACCGCTGCGCCAGGTTACGGGTCAGCTCCAGGTGCTGGCGTTGGTCCTCGCCGATCGGCACCAGATCCGCCTGGTAGAGCAGGATGTCGGCGGCCTGCAGGATCGGATAGGTGAACAGCCCAACGCCCTGCCGGTCGGCTCCGGACCTGGCGGACTTGTCCTTGAACTGGGTCATCCGGCCGGCTTCGCCGAAGCCGGTCAGGCACTCCAGCACCCAGGACAGCTGAGGATGCTCGGGCAGATGGGACTGCACGAACAGCGCGCACCGGTCCGGATCCAGGCCGGCCGCCAGCAACTGGGCGGCGACGATCCGGGTCCGCTGGCGCAGCGCCTCGGGCTCCGGTGGATCGAGGGTGATCGCGTGCAGGTCGACCACGCAGTAGTAGGCGTCGTAGCCGTCCTGCATGGCTACCCAGTTCTGCACCGCACCCAGATAGTTGCCCAGTTGCATGGACTCACCGGTCGGCTGGATGCCGGAAAGGACCCGTTGTTGCGAACTCACCGACCGATCTTCCCACTCGTCCCGTTCAGCCCGGCGACCGAGCCGGTGCTGGTCCGAATCCGGTACGCCGACACGACCGACGTCAGGGTGCGCAGCTGGCGGTGCTGGACGGCGTCGCGGTGGAGGTCTCCGGCGGGGTCGCGGCCGAACTCTCCGGCTGGGCCGCGCTCTCCGAGCCGCTGACACCGGCCGTGGCGCTGCCGCCGTCGGCCGAGGTGACCGGCGAGGCCGGCTGGCCGCTGCCCGAGTGGGAGTCGGCCGAGGCGCTGGTGGCCGCCGAACTCGCCGCCGAACTCGATGCGGCCGAGCTGGTGCAGGTCGCGGTCGGGCTGGCCGAGGCGCTGGCCGAACTCGAGCTGGCGGGGCTGGATGCTGCCGAACTCGAGCCGGCTGAGCTCGAGCTGGCCGAGCCGGTGGTAGCCGCGGACGAGCTGGCAGCTGAGGTCGAGCCGGTGGTCGGCGTGACCTTGCGTGGCTTCTTCGGCGGCCGGGCGGTCAGCGGCGGCCGGACCTTGGTGACGTCGTTGACCACCGGCTCGGCGAGGTCGGCGACCGCCGATGCGCCGTTGCGGTAGGCCAGGCCCCAGGCCAGCACGGTGTCCAGGTACGGCTGCGAGTGGTTGTAGGCGAGCACCGCGGCCTGCAGGCCGGGCAGGGTTGCCAGGTTGCGCCCGTCGGCGCACAGGTAGCGGCCGGCGGCCAGGGTGGCGTCGTAGATGTTGTTCGGGTCCCGCTTGCCGTCGTGGTTGCCGTCGGCGCCCCAGTGCACCCAGGTGGACGGGATGAACTGCATCGGACCGACCGCCCGGTCATAGACAGGGTCGCCGTCGTAGGCGCCGTGGTCGGTGTCGGTGATCACGGCGTTGTCGGCCAGCGTGCCGTCCAGCACCGGGCCCAGGATCCGGCCGCGGGTGGTGCCGTCGGGATAGAGCCGGCCGGACTCGGCGTGGCCGGACTCGGTGTGCCCGATGCCGGCCAGCAGCCACCAGGGCAGGTGGCAGGACGGCTGCTCGGTGGCCAGGTCGGCGGCGGCCAGCTGGTAGGCCCGCAGCACCATGGTCGGAATGCCGAGCTGACCGGTGTCAGCGGCCGGGCCGAACACCCCACCGTCGCTGACGGCCACCGGCGCCGCCGCCGGCTGGTTGGTGCTGATCGGCAGCGGGCGGATCGCGACCCCGCCGAGACCGCCTGACTGCGGGAGGTCGGACTGCGCCTCGGCGCCCGTCCCGGCAGCCTGTGCGCCGGCCTGCGGCGTCCGGTTCGACGGGTTCTGGCCGGTGGCGGCCCGGCCGACGGTCGGCAGTCCGAGCAGCACGGCGATCGCCAGCACCGTGGTGCTGAACAGCGTCCCCCTCAGCGAGAACTGGAATCTGGCCGGTGCGTACCGCGGTTGTGACACGAGCGAAAACCCCTTGGCATTACCTGTGTATCCCTGTAGCCCAGCTTCTCGAGCCTCATCTTCGTTCTCATCATCGGCGGGACCATGTCGGTTCGCCAGCCAAAGTTCGACCCGGATCTAAATTCGGGACGAACGTCCCACCACGCTATGTCAGCACACACAAGCGCTGTGTGTCACCCCCCGGATTTCGGGGGCCCGCAGGGCAGCCTGCTAAACCACCGGCTCCGGAGCGCTGGCCGGTTCCGGCTCGGCCTCCGGCAGCGGCTCCACCCGCAGCCGGGCGGCCCGATGGCCGTCCACCTCGAGCACCTCCAGCGCGTGCCCGGCGAACACCACCCGGTCACCGGCCACCGGCAGCCGACCCAGTTCGGCGATCACGAAACCGGCCGCGGTCTCGTACGGACCGTCCGGTAGCGCGACGCCGGTGAACTCGGCGAACTCGTCCAGGTTGCACCGGCCGTCCAGCTCGACCACGCCGCCGGTCAGCCGGCGGGAGGCCTCGGAGTCCGCGTCGTACTCGTCCCGGATGTCCCCGATCACCTCCTCGATCAGATCCTCCAGGGTGACGATGCCGTCGGTGCCGCCGTACTCGTCCTCCACGATCGCCAGGTGGTGGCCCTCCCGGCGCATCTCGCTCAGTGCGGACAGCACCTTCTTCGAGCCCGGCAGCCGCTTCACCTCGCGCGCCAGGTCGCCGACCACCCGGGCCCGGTCGTCGGAGCCGGTGCCGCTGAGCAGCAGGTCGCGGATGTGTACGAAGCCGAGCACGTCGTCGCTGTTCTGGCCGATCACCGGGTACCGCGAGTGCGGCGTGTCGCCGGCCTGCTTGGCAGCCCGGCTGACCGTGGTGCTGGCCTCCAGGAACACCACCTCGGTGCGAGAGAGCATCACCTCGCTGACCGAGCGCTCGCCGGCGGCGAACACCTCGTCGATCAGCCGTCGCTCGTCGCTGGACAGTGACTCGTGCGCGGCCACCAGCCCGCGCAGCTCGTCCTCGCTGATCGCCTCGCGGCCGGCCTGCGGATCGCCGCCGAGGATTCGGACCAGGCCGTTGGTGCACTTGGACAGCAACCAGATCACCGGCCGGGCCACCGTCGCCAGCCGGTCCAGCGTGGGGCCGAACAGCAACGCGGCACCTTCCGGGCGCTGCAGGGCCAGCCGCTTGGGCACCAGTTCGCCCACCACCAGGGTGACGAAGGAGATCACCAGGGTGACCCCGATGATGCCGATGGCGCCGGCCAACCCCGAGCCCAGGCCGTGCCGGACCAGGCTGTGCTTTGCCGTTTCGGACAGCGTCACCGCACCGAACGCCGAGGACAGCAGCGCGGTCGAGGTGACCCCGATCTGGACGGCGGCCAGGAACCGGTTCGGATCCTCCACCAACCGGGCCACCGACTGGCCTCGCCGGCCGGCCTCGGCCATCGCCCTGGCCTGGCCCTCACGCAGTGAGACCAGGGCGATCTCGGCGGCGACGAACAGGCCTTCGACGAGGATCAGGGCGAGCACGATGCACACGTTGAACACGGTGCTGTTCATCTTCTCGCTCCCGACTCAGGTAGGGGTATTCGCCTGCAAGTGTATGGTCGGCGCGGGCGGGGGCCAGGCTGCGTCTGGTGATTCCGCTCGGACGGCCACGCGCAGCAGAGCACGGAATTAGCAGACGCACCCTAGGACGGGAAGCTCTTTCGCGATGCGGTTACTGGTCACCGGCGGGGCCGGTTACGTCGGCAGCGTGGTGGCCAGCGAGTTGCTCGACGCCGGCCACCGGATCACCGTGCTGGACGACCTGTCCACCGGGCATGCCGACGCGGTGCCGGCCGGCGCCACCCTGGTGCGGGGCTCGATCACCGAGGCCCGGCAGCTGATCGCCGAGGCGAACATCGAGGCGGTGCTGCACTTCGCCGCCAAGTCCCTGGTGCCGGAGTCGGTCACCGCGCCGGAGCGCTACTGGGCCAACAACGTCAGCGGCAGCCTGGCCCTGCTGGAGGCGATGCGGGCGGCCGGAGTGCGCCGCATCGTGTTCTCCTCCACCGCCGCCACCTACGGCGAGCCGGACACCGTCCCGATCCACGAGGATGCCCCGACCAGGCCGACCAATCCGTACGGCGCCAGCAAGCTCGCGGTGGACCAGATGCTGGCCGGCTACGCGGTGGCCCACGGGTTCCGCGCGGTCAGCCTGCGCTACTTCAACGTGGCCGGCGCGAAGCTGGCCGGACCGCAGCCGCTGGGCGAGCGGCACGCCACCGAGACGCACCTGATCCCGATCGCGCTGCAGGTCGCGGCCGGTCGGCGGCCGAGCCTGCAGGTCAACGGCACGTCCTATCCGACACCGGACGGCACCTGCGTGCGGGACTACATCCATATCCTCGATCTGGCCGACGCGCACCAGCGCGCGCTGGGCTGGACCGGGTCGCACGAAGGCCATCTGGTGTGCAATCTCGGCTCCGGCACCGGAGCCTCGGTGCGCGAGGTGGTCGAGACCGTCCGGCGGGTGACCGGCCATCCGACACCGGCGGTGGACGCGGAGAGCCGGGCCGGCGATCCGGCGGTGCTGATCGCCTCGCACGACCGGGCCCGGCAGGTGCTCGGCTGGCGACCCACCCGAGACCTCACCCAGATGGTCTCCGACGCGTGGGCGTTCGCCCGGTGGACGCCCGATGACTGAGCGCGACCGACCGGCCGACCGACCGACGGTGGCGCGCTGGCGAGCACCCGGCCGGGTCAACCTGATCGGCGAACACACCGACTACAACGACGGATTCTGCCTACCGCTGGCTATCGAGGCGGCCTGCACGGCCACCGTGACGCCGCTGGACGATCCGGTGGTCGAGGTGGTCTCGGCACAGATGAACGCGCCGGTCGAACTCGCCCTGGACGGGCTGGCTCCCCGCTCGCTGGCCGAGGAGCTGGCCGAGCAGGCCCGCTGGGCCGGATATCCGGCCGGGGTGGTCTGGGCGCTGGCCGAGCGTGGCCACCGGCTGGCGGGGCTGTCCATCGAAATCGACTCGGACGTGCCGACCGGGGCCGGGCTGTCCTCCTCGGCCGCGCTGGAGTGCTCGGTGGCCGGTGCGGTGAACGACCTGTTCGGCCTGGGCCTTGACCGCTCGGAGCTGGTCTCGGTGGCGCGGCAGGCGGAGAATGACTTCGTCGGCGCGCCGACCGGCGGCATGGATCAGCTGGCCTCGGTGTTCGGTCAGGCCGGCCACGTGCTGCTGTGCGACATGCGGTCGCTGGCTGTCGAGGCGGTTCCGTTCGACCTGGCAGCGGCCGGGCTGACCCTGCTGGTCACCGACACCAAGGCGTCGCATCAGCTCACCGACGGTGCCTACGGCGAGCGACGCTCGGACTGTGAGGAGGCCGCGCGGCAGCTCGGCGTGCCGGCACTGCGCGACATCGAGCTGGCCGAGCTGGCGTCCGCGCTGTCCCGGCTGCCGAACGACCGGCTGCGCAAGCGGGCCCGGCATGTGATCACCGAGAACGACCGGACACTGGCCTGCGCCGAGCTGCTGCGGCAGGGCAGGCTGCGCGAGATCGGGCCGCTGCTCACCGCCTCGCACGCCAGCATGCGCGATGACTTCGAGAACACCGTGCCGGAGGTGGACCTAGCGGTGGAGGTGATGCTCGCCTTCGACGCGTACGGGGCGAGGATGACCGGCGGCGGGTTCGGCGGCTGCGTGATCGGGCTGTTCGAGCCACGCCAGGCACGGGCCGCCGCGGTCGCCCTGGACGGCGCCTTCGGCGGCCGCCGCTACACCGCCCCGGTCACCTTCGAGGTGCGGCCGGCGGCCGGCCTGCATCGGCTGGCTGACTAGCAACGCTCGGCTGATGGCCGCTGGCGTCGCGCAGCGCCGCGAGGTAGGCGCTCAGCCCGTCCCGGTTGCGCACCAGGCAGCGGATCCGGGCATCTAGCTGGTCGCGTTCGTGTTCCAAGGTGGTGATCAGCTCCGGATCGGCGTCGGCGACATGGATGCCGACCGGCCCGTCCAGGCCAGGCAGGATGATCTTGATGATCCGGATCGGCAGCCCGGCATCGAGCAGGCCGCGAATCTGCACCACCCGGTCGACCAGTTCCGCCGGGTAGTCCCGATAGCCGTTGCTGGCCCGGTCCGGAGCGAGCAGGCCCTGCTCCTCGTAGTAGCGCAGCAGTCGGGACGGCACGCCGGTACGCTCGGCGAACTCCCCGATCCGCATGCCGCTTTCCTTCCGGCTAGGCTTTCCCTGACACTAATGTGAACGTTCCAATATGGTGGTTATGACGTCTTCGCACCACGACGCCGAGCAGCCCACCGTCAGCGTGGTCGCTCCGGTCGCCGAAACCACCGACCCGGCGCCCTCCGCTGCCGGGCCGGCCATTCCGGCCGAGCGGCACACCGCCACCCTGGCGGTCATCTCGGTGGCCCAGTTCATCATCGCGCTGGATTACTCCATCATCTACATCGCGTTGCCGAGCATCGCCGACGACCTCGATCTGCGAACCTCGTTGGCGCAGTGGGTGGTGAGCGCGTACGCGGTGCTGTTCGCCGGCTTCCTGGTGGTCGGCGGCCGGCTGGCAGACCGGATCGGGCCCAAGCGGCTGTTCGTGATCGCGATCGTGCTGTTCGGCCTGGCCAGCGCGGTCGGCGGCATCGCGCAGGACGGGGCGGTGCTGCTGACCGCCCGGGGCTGTCAGGGACTGGGCGCGGCGCTGCTGCAACCAGCCGTGCTGGGCCTGATCGGAACCACCTTTCCGGCCGGTCCGATACGCAGCCGGGCGCTGGCCGTGTGGGGCTCGGTCGGCGCGTCCGGGCTGGCCGCCGGTGCGATCCTCGGTGGCCTGCTGACCGCCGCCTCCTGGCGACTGACCTTCGAGATCAACGTGCCGCTCACCCTGCTGTGCGCGCTCGGCACCGCCCTCTGGGTACGCAGCCCGAGCGACCGGGTGCCGGCCAACCGGGTGCCGATCCTGGCCTCGCTGCTCGGCACCGGCACCGTGCTGAGCCTGGCGCTCGGGCTGACCCTCAGCGCCAGCGACGGCTGGACCGCCGGTCGCACCGTGGTCTGCTACGTGCTGGCGGTACTGCTGTTCGCCGGCTTCCTGCGCAACGAGCAGCGCTCGGCCAACGTACTCATCGAGCCGGTGCTGCGCGGGGTCCGGTCGCTGCGGATCGGCGCGGGAGCCACCGCGTTCTACATGGCCAGCGTCGACTCGGAGTTCTACCTGCTGACGTTGTTGCTGCAGGCCAGGAAGGGCTACAGCCCGCTGGAGGCGGGGCTCGCGTTCCTGCCGCTGGCGATCATGGTCACCGCCGGCAGCACCTCGGCCGGCCGGGCGGTACGTCGGCTGGCGCCGGCCGTGGTGCTGATGGGTGGCTTCTCGATCGCCGCGATCGGGTTGGGCTGGCTGGTGATCACGCTGCACAGCGGATCCTTCGCGTTGGCCCTGCTGCCCGGCCTGCTGCTGAGCGGTTACGGCCACGGCGTGATCTACACCTCGATGTTCATCATCGGCACCCACGACGTGCCGGCCGAGCACCAGAGCACCTCCGGCGCGCTGCTGACCACCTCGCAGTACCTGTCCGGCGCCCTCACGGTGGCGATCCTGACCCTGTCGCTGGGCAGCAGCGCCTCCTACCTGCGCTTCCGCTGGTCCTTCGGGCTGATCACCGTGGCCGCGGTGGCCGGGCTGGTGCTGATCGCCAGCCGACGGCGCAGGCTCACCCAGCCGGCCGGTAGCGCCGGCGACTGACCGCTGGATCGAACGGTTGCAACAAGCATTGGTTGCGACCCGGTAATCATTAGGTAATCAATAGCCTTACAGTTCTGGAACTGTAACGGATTTAGGTTACATGTCCGGAAAAGGTATTGCGTACCTATCCAACCTCTGACACTATTATGTCGTCCGCAACCAGCATGTGATTTCGTGCGAGCAAGGGATGACAGGGTGCGGAGGTACTTGTCTTTGCTATTACGGCATGCCGGCCTCCGCCTCCGGCGTACCCCTTGAGTTACGACCTGAGCGCTCGCCCGGCGGCGCGTCGGACGGCCGGCGGAAGACGCGAGCGCGCACCTATGCCCAATGGAATTTGTGCTGCCCAAATACGGATTCGTCAGAGGATAGGCATGGTTCGCTAAATGAATTATGCGACCTGAATAACGCTGCCGCTGCAGACACGTCCGCGACGTGTCATATCAACCTGCATTTCCGGCGTGGCACACGCCAACTATTCGAATCGAGGTGGCTATCCGAGTGCCCGGAGCAGATCAGAGACGGCTCGTGCTGCACGCATTCAACGACACTGCTACTGCTGGGCCGACGGCAGGCTCGCTACCCGAGTTGCTGCTCGCGGCCGCCGCGGAGCGACCGGACGAGGTGGCGGTGACCGCCGACGGCGATCAGTTGAGCTTCCGAGAGCTCGTGTCGCAGAGCCGGCGGGTGGCCGGTTGCCTGCGTGCCCGGGGACTGACCGCCGAGGAGCCGGTCGGCATGTTCGTGCAGCCGTCGAGCGATCTGGTGGTCGGCACCTGGGGAGTGCTGTTCGCCGGGGGTTGCTACCTGCCGCTGTCGCCGGAGTATCCGGAGGAGCGGCTGCGCTACATGATCTCCGACAGCGGGATCCGGATCGTGCTGACCCAGCCGGAGCTGGCCGGCCGACTGGCCGAGTTGAGCCCGGCCGGCACCAGGATCATGACCATCGCCGACGCTCGGCTGGCGCCGGAGCCGCCGGCCGGGACCGAGCTGCCGCGGCCCGACGGGCTGGCCTACGTCATCTACACCTCCGGCAGCACCGGTAAGCCCAAGGGGGTGCTGATCGAGCACCGCAACGTGGTGAACCAGCTGACCTGGCTGCGCCACGCCTGCCAGATCGACGCCGGCCAGTCCGTCGCGCAGAAGACCCCGATGAGCTTCGACGCCGCGCAGTGGGAGATCCTGGCCTGCGCCAACGGTAGCCGGCTGGTGCTGGCCGAGCCGGGCAGCTACCGCGATCCGGCCAAGCTGATCGAACTGGTGCGACGGCACCGGGTCAGCGTCCTGCAGTGCGTCCCGACCCTGCTGCAGGCGCTGGTGGACTACGAGGAGTTCGCCGAGTGCGACTCACTGCGGCTGCTGTTCAGCGGTGGCGAGGCGCTGACGGCCAAGCTGGCCGCGGCCTGCCTGCAGGCATTGCCCGACTGCCGGCTGACCAACCTCTACGGACCCACCGAATGCACCATCAACAGCACCGCGTTCACCGTGGACGCGGCCGCGCTGGCCAGCGGTTCGCAGGCGGTGCCGATCGGCCGGCCGGTGCACAACACCCAGCTCTACGTGCTGGACCGGCAACTCGCGCCGGTCGCCGTCGGCGAGGTCGGCGAGATCTACCTGGGCGGAGCGCAGGTGGCTCGCGGCTACCACAACCGGCCGGAGCTGACCGAACAGCGATTCGTGCCTAACCCGTTCCAGGCCGACACCGGCTACCAGCGGCTGTACCGATCCGGCGACCTCGGCTACTGGACGGCGGAGGGCACCGTACAGTTCGTCGGCCGGGTCGACAACCAGGTCAAGCTGCGCGGCTTCCGGGTGGAGCTGGACGAGATCCGGCTCGCCATCGAATCGCACGGTTGGGTGAAGAACGCCGCCGTGGTACTGCACGACGACGCCCGGACGGGCTTTCAGAGCCTGAGCGCGTTCGTCCAGCTCAACCCGCGCGAGGCCGTGTTGATGGACCAGGGCAACGCCGGCGCGCACCACCAGTCCAAGGCCAGCCGGCTGCAGGTGAAGGCGCAGCTGTCCAACGCCGGGTGCCGCGAGCCGGCCGAGCTGGCCGGCCGGCAGGCGTTCGACCTGCCCGGCCGGGAGGCGACCCCCGAGCAGCGCCGCCGGGCCTTCGCCCGCAAGACCTACCGCTTCTATCATGGCGGCGAGGTACGCCGGGCCGACCTGCTGGAGCTGCTCGGCCAGCCGGCTCGAGCCGGCACGCCGCGGCCGGTGGAACAGCTCACGCTGGCCGAGCTGGGTGGCCTGCTGCGCAACTTCGGCCAGTTCTCCAGCCAGGAGCGGCTGCTACCCAAGTACGGCTACGCCTCTCCCGGCTCGCTGTATGCGACCCAGCTCTACCTGGAGTTGGCCGGCATCGCCGGGCTGCCCGCCGGTTGCTACTACTACCACCCGGTACGGCACGAGCTGTTCGCGATCAGCAGCCGGCCGGACGGCGGCGAGCCGTGCTTCCGACTGCACTTCCTGGGCAAGCGGCGAGCCATCGAGCCGGTCTATCGCAACAACGTCAGCGAAGTCCTCGAGATGGAAACCGGCCACATGCTGGGCCTGTTCGACGAGGTGCTGCCCGACTACGGGCTGGCGGCCTTCGAGCTCGGCCATCTCGACGGCGTCGCCGAGCTGCTGGACGGTGCGCCGGATGACGAGTACCTCGGCAGCTTCACCGTCGCGGACTGGGCCGACACCGGCTGGGCCGACTCGCTGAGGTACTACGTGCAGGCGCATCCGGACCGGATCGCCGACCTGCCGGCCGGCCAGTACGAGTACGTCGCCGGCAGGCTCAACCGGATCTCCGACGAGCTGGTGTTGCGCAAGCACGTGATCGCGATCAACCAGCAGGTCTATGACCGGGCCGCCTTCGGCCTCACCGTGCTGAGCGGAAGCGGCCCGCGATGGCTGCACTACATCCGGCTCGGCCGGGCCCTGCAGCGGCTGCAGTTCAACCGTTGCGGTCTCGGCATGATGTCCTCGGGCTACAGCTCGCACAGCGGCAACGACCTGCCGTCGGCGCGCCGGATCACCGACATCCTGGCCCGTGCCGGAGCGGCCGGCGGCCCGTCCTACTTCTTCGTCGGCGGCCGGGTCAGTGCCGAGCAGGTGCGCAGCGAGGGCATGGGCGAGGACGTCGTGCACATGAAGGGACCGGCCGAGCTGATCAAGGACGACCTGGCCGCCGCATTGCCGGACTTCATGCTGCCGAACCGGGTGCTGGTGCTCGACGAACTGCCGTTGACCGCCAACGGCAAGGTGGACACCGCCGCGATGACCGAACTGCAGAGCCAGCTGGCGGTGCTCGAACAGCGGCCGGTGGTGGAGCCGCGTACCGCCGCCGAGCAGCTCGTCGCCGATCTGTGGCGGCAGGAGCTGAAGCTGGACACGGTCTCCATCCGGGACAACTTCTTCGAAAGCGGCGGCAATTCGCTGATCGCGGTCGCGCTGATCAACCGGATCAACCGAGCCACCGGCAGCAGCCTGCCGCTGCAGGTCATCTTCGCCAGCCCGACCATCGAGCAGCTGGCCGCCAACGTCGCCACCGGCACCACGTCGGTGTCCCGGCTGGTCCGACTGTCCGGCTCGGACGGCTCGGACGGCTCGGACGGCCCGGACGGCCCGCCGATCTTCTGCTGGCCGGGCCTGGGCGGCTTCACGATGAACCTGCGGCTGCTGGCCGAACGGGCCGGCAACGGCCGGCCGTTCTACGGCGTGCAGGCCTACGGCATCAACCCGGGCGAGCAGCCCTACCCGACGCTGCAGCGGATGGCCGCCGAGGATGTGGCCGCGATCAAGCAGGTACAGCCGACCGGCCCGTACCGCCTCTGGGGTTACTCCTTCGGCGCCCGGGTCGCCTTCGAGACGGCCCACCAGCTGGAGCTGGCCGGAGATCGGGTGCACGAGCTGGTGCTGATCGCGCCCGGCTCGCCCCGGGTGGGTGCCGTCGACCGGCCGACACCGGCTACCGCCGAGCTGACCGATCCGGTATACCTGACCATCCTGTTCTCGGTGTTCGCCAGCACCATCACCGGCGAGGCGGTGGCCGAGTGCCTCCGGGTCGGCACCGATCCGGACCGCTTCGCGGCCTACGTCAACGAGCGGTTCCCGGCCCTGGATCAGGAACTGATCAAGCGGATCAGCGCGGTGGTGGCCCAGACCTACCGGCTCCGCTACTCCCCGGCCGAGTTGGACCAGCGCCGGCTCAGCGCGCCGATCACCCTGATCCGGGCCCGCGGCGACAGTCCCTCGTTCCTCGAGGACAGCCCCTGGCACTACCCGAACCGGGTGACGGTGACCGACCTGGCAGCCGACCACTACAGCACCCTGAAGGATCCCGCCATCGACGAGCTGGTGGCAGCGATCCGTCGACCATCACGCGCTCGATCGGAGACCGTCATGCCACACATCAACATCAAGCACTTCCCCACCCCGCTGACCGACGAGCAGGAGGTCCGACTGGTGTCGGCGCTGACCGCCGCGGTGCAGAACGCGTTCGACTGCGACGAGGGCGTCATCTCGATCGCCCTGGAACCGGTGGAGCAGGAGGTCTGGCACGAGCGGGTGTACCTGCCCGAGATCGTCAACCGCAAGCAGTTGCTGCACAAGATCCCCAACTACTGAGTCCCCAATTGCTGAGCCTGCGAACTCCCAGCCAATCCCAGCCGAACGACGAAAGGTCCGAATGACCAACGAACTGCTGGACATCTCCGCCGAGGTGGCCGACGCGCTGGCCGCCGGCCGGCCGGTGGTGGCCCTGGAATCGAACCTGATCACGCACGGCCTGCGGTATCCGGCCAACGTCGAGACGGCCACCGCGGTGGAGCGGGCGGTCCGGGCCGGCGGCGCGGTACCGGCGACCATCTGCCTGGACGGCGGCCGGATCCGGGTCGGCATGACCCCGGCCGAGATCGAGCGGTTCGGCACCGGCTCCGACATTCCGAAGGCGAGCAGCCGGGACCTGCCGGTGCTGCTGGCCCGGGGCGGTCCGGGTGCCACCACGATCGCGGCCACCCTGATGGTCGCCCACCTGGCCGGCATCCCGTTCCTCGCCTCGGCCGGTATCGGCGGCGTGCATCGCGGCGCCGAGACCAGCATGGACATCTCGGGTGACCTGATCCAGTTCACCCGGTCGCGGGTCGCGGTGGTCTGCGCGGGCGCCAAGAGCATCCTCGACCTCGGCCTCACAATGGAGTACCTGGAGACCCAGAACGTCCCGATCATCGGTTATCGCAGCGACTACTTCCCGGCTTTCTACTGTGTTTCCAGTGGGATCCGGGTGCCGCAGCGGCTGGACGACCCGGCGCTGGTGGCGGCCGCCGTGGAATACCACTGGGCCCTCGGCAACCACAGCTCGGTGCTGGTCACCAGCCCGATCCGGGCCGAGGACGCGATCGACCGGGCCGAGGTAGACACCGCCATCGCGGCGGCCACCGCGGCCGCCGAGCGGGACGGGGTGCGCGGCAACGCGATCACGAAATACCTGATGCGAGCGGTGGATCAGGCCACCGAGGGCCGATCGGCGGCGGCCAACCGCGCGGTGGTGATCAGCACGGCGGAACTGGCCGGTCAGTTGGCCACCGCACACGCCCACTACCGCTGGCAGCACCAGCCGGCGATCGCCGGGACGTCCGGATGAGCCGGCCGGCGGTGCTGTTCGACCTGGACGGCACGCTGCTGGACACGCCGGCCGGGATCGTCCGGGCCTTCACCGGCGCGTTCGCGCAGCTGTCGGTCCCGGCGGTGGATCCGCTCGACATCCGGGCCACCATCGGGCTGCCGCTGCCGGTCGCGTTCGGCAAGCTGCTGGCCGTGCCGGTCGAGGATCCGGTTGTCGCGACCGGGGTCGAGCACTACCAGCGTTGCTTCCGGCAGGTGGTGCTACCGGGGGCCGCCGAGCTGGTGTTCCCGGGCGTGCTCAGCGGACTGGCCCGGCTGCGCGCTGCCGGCTATCCGCTGGCGGTGGCCACCAGCAAGTTCTACGCCAGCGCCGACGCGGTGCTGGTTGCCGCCGGCCTGCGGGACCTGTTCGACGACGTGCTGGGTGCCGACCAGGTGAGCAATCCCAAGCCGCACCCGGAGATGGCCTTCGCGCTGCTGGACCGGCTGGGCAGCCAGCCCGCCGATGCGGTGATGGTCGGCGACACCAGCCACGACCTGCTGATGGCGCACGCGGCCGGCCTGCGCTCGATCGCGGTGACCTACGGGGTGCATTCGGCGGCCGAGCTCTCGGCTGCCGAGCCGACCTGGCTGGTGGACAGCTTCGCCGAAGTCGTGGAACACATCGAGCGGGCACTGCCCGCCTGGCAATACGCGCCGATTGCGCGCGGGACCGGAGGAATCTGATGACGGGTTCGGCGTTGATCGACGAACTACTCGCCGACCAGAGCTACTACATCGAGTTCAACGGGCACCTGACCAATCACGCCAAGCACGCCGTGGTCGCGTTGCACGGCATCGGCGCCGATCCGGAGGAGGTGCGCCGCTACTACGACAACTATGCCAAGCTGACCGCCTACGGCTATGGCCTGGAGCCACCCCGGCCGGCCGGCAAGCTTCTGCTCACCGAGCAGAACTGGCGGCAGTACCTCGGCAAACGCATCGGTTTCGCCGACTACTGCGACTTCTTCGACGCCGAGGAACGCCGCCTCGGGATGGCCGAACTGCTCCGCCGGTACGTCCCGCAGCTGCTGGACGGCTGGGTCGCCTCGTTCACCCACGCCACCATTCATCTCGGCTGGGGGCTGGACGCCGGCAGCCGCTGGATGGCCATCGAGGGGCTGGCGTACCTGGCCTTCTCCTTCGTGCCGTGCCACGCCGCGCGGGCCGAGCCGCCCAGCGGCGGCGACGGCAGTGCCGTGACCGCGCTGATCGAGATCTGCCAGGCGTGGGAGGACGATCGCGACCAGCTCTCGCACTGGGTGAGCGAACTGGTCGCCGGCGGCTCGGCCGACCTGCATCCGGAGCTGGCCCGGTCCGGGCTGCAGTACCGGATCGCTCGGATGCTGTCGGTCGGCCACCCGCTGGCCTACCGCACGCTGGGCTGGTCGGCCGGCAAGGACGTCGCCGCCTGCTTCAACGAGCTGTACTACGCGGTCTCGCTGCTCTACCTCGCCCAGCCGGGTGATTTCGTGCTGCTGCACCTGATCACCTCGCTGCACGCGATGGAGCAGATCGCGCAGCGACTGCCGGCCGAACAGCAGACCGAGGTGGTGCGCAGCTTCTGGGTGGGCATGGTGTGCATCGTGCTGGCCGAGCAGCTCTTTCCCAAGGCGGACAAGCTCGCCACCCTGCACCGCACCTTCGACGGCCGGTTCGATCCGGCCGACGAGTGGCTGGCCGCGGACTGGCAGCAACTGGCCGTCCGGGCGCGGCTGGAGGAGGAGGAGCACAACCCGAAGCTGGTCTACGTACTCCTCGCGCTGTGGCGGCGCGCCGGCCGGCCCAGCTACTGCCGCGCCGCCGCCGGCCAATTCACCCGGACCCCTGCGCTGCCGCCGTCGTTCGAGCAGCCGCCGACCGAATGACCGATCCGTCAAGTTGAGAGGTGGGCTCATGTCCGCTACCACCGTTTCACCGAACCAGCCAGCCGAACTAGCGGTCGGCGACGACCGGCCGGCGACGCTGCCCGACACCGTGCACCTGCTGCCGCAGACCGACCAGCTACGTGCGCTGCACAGCATGGTGCGCAACCGGGCCGCCCGCCGGGAGGACTTCGTGCACTACTCCGGACGGATCATCCGGATGCTGCTGGAGGCCAGCCTCGGCCTGCTGCCGTTCACCGAATGGCACGTGCCGACCCCGGTCGGCCAGACCTATCCCGGGCTGCATTTCGGCACCAAGATCTGCGGGGTCGCGGTGGCCAGGGCCGGCGAGAGCATGGAGGCCGGCCTGCGCGAGATCTGTCCCGGCATCCGGATCGGCAAGATCCTCATCCAGCGGAACAAGCAGAACTGATCCTAGCATCACTTCAACTGGTAGCCTGCATGTATGCCGAAACTTGCTGCCCTGTATGCGCGTATCTCCAAGGCTGATGACAACGTTCCCAAGGTTGAGAACCAGCTAGCCGACCTAGAACGGCTTGCCGCAGCTCGGGGACTGACCATCGTTGACCGATACGTTGACGACGGCCTGAGCGCTGCCAAGGCTGAGAACCGGCCGGACTTTGACCGGCTGTTAGCCGATCTCGCCTCCGGGAAGTTCACTGTCATCCTGGCAACCGAAGAGGCACGTCTAGCCAGGAACGAGACTGAGAAGTTCGCTCTGATGTTTACCTGTTCGCAGGCAGGAGCAACCTGGGAGACCTTGCGTGACGGCCATGTAGACCCTTCTACGGCTGCCGGTGCACTCATGGCGGGTATCCGTGGCTCTATCGACGCTTTCGAGTCCAGACGGAGAGCTGAGCGTCAACGACAGGCCAACATTCACAAGCGGGAGAAGGGTCTTCCCGGTGCAGGCAAGAGACCCTTCGGTTTCAAGGAAGACAAGATCACTCCGGAACCTGATGAGGCTGACCTCATCAAGCGTGGAACTGAAATGGCTCTCTCCGGTGCCAGGAAGTTTGAAGTCCTAGAGCTGTTCAGGGAGTCAGGCATCAAGACGGCACGCGGTGGGGAATGGCACGCTGCCAGCATGGTTGCCCTGCTCAGACGGTGGCGTAACGCGGGCTACGTCGAACACGACGATGAGCCATACGGACCGGCTGTTTGGCCTCCGATCATTGCTGATGACCGGGAAAGGGCTTTGCAGATGGTCAGGGATGTCCGAACGATCTACAGCACTCCGAAGATGCCTGGACAGTGGCAGAAGCCGACTCATCTAGCTAGCGGCATTGCCAAGTGTGGCTTCTGCGATCGGCAGATGGTTTTCTCCGGTGGCACAAGGGTTCCTGGTTACCGTTGCATAGCCCTGGTGACCGATGGCAAGGGCAACGGAGCTGGACACGCATCTATCCGAGCTTCAATCCTTGATGCTGTGATCGTTAAGGAGTTGTTGAAGCTCTATCTCTGGCAGCCTGAACAGCTCACAGACGACACAGGATCAGAAGCCGAGCTAGGACAGCTCCATAGCTCTCTCGGTGAGGTACAGAAGAAGCTAGAGCGCTTGCTTGACCTCTACACCGAAGGTGACCTAAGCCGAGCTGAGTACAACAAACGTGTTGCTCCCTTGAAAATCCAAGAGGAGGACATTCAGCAGGCCATAGCCGACTTTGCCAAGTCCAACGCTCATACGGCCATGCTGATTGAAGCTCAACAGACACTCATGCAGAATTGGGCAGAACGGGGGATCACGGTTACCCCTGATCCACGCGGTACCAATGAACGTAGCCGGATGATTAGGCCACCAACCAAGCCCGGTGAAACGGTGAGCGCCAAAGATGCTCTAGGGATCATCAGGGAATACCGGGAAGTTGGTGACCAGCTAAGGGAAGCTTTCGAAGCACTGTCTCTAACCGATCAAAGACGGCTTGTATCTGCTAGCTTGAACATCGTTGTTCAACCGGGCGGAAGAGGAGCAAAGAGAGTTCTTATCAGCTCTCGATTGAACTCAACGGAGGGGATTGAGGATGGCTCAGAAGATTCAAGTGACGATGACTGACGACTTGGACGGTACTGCCAAGGATGTCAGGACGTTCAGTTTCGCTCTGGACGGGAAGGACTATGAGATAGACCTGAGCAAGCGCAACGGTGACAAGTTCACCAGGAAGCTTGAACCATTCGTTGCGGCAGCTCGGAAGGTCAACCGGAACAGGGGACAGCAGAAGCCAGCTTCAAACGGTGCCGTCAAGCGGTCCAAGGATGAAATGAACCGGATACGCGAATGGGCCAGGCAGAAGGGTCACAAGGTCTCTGAGCGTGGCCGTATCGCTCAACCGATCCTAGATGCCTATGACGCTTCACACTGAGGCACAGACCTTCTCAGAACGAAAGAGAACCAGGAAGCTTCTCACTCGGGAGTTTCCTGGTTCTTCGTTTGTATGGACATTCTCTAGCTAGGAGAGAGTGTCTCCTGTCCGCTGGTCAATCTCACTGCTAGAGCTGCGGCAGCTAGACATTCGTACCTCCGTTGTTCCCTCTTCGGAACTGATATCCACTCTCTAGCCTGTGCAGGAGCGTCCTCAGCAGCCTGGATAGCTTGTGCCACTCGGGTTAGTAGGTTGGTCATTCTCATTCACTCTCTCGGTTCTTACTGTTCTTCTGTATTTAGGCACAATTGCCCTGAGAACCGTTATCCAACGGGCAAGCTATTTCAAGCTCACTGCGGTTCGACTTACCAGTTCTGAGAACACCCTTGAATGGCTTCCATTGGACCCTTGAATACACGCTTGGACCGATATTCCTAGCATCATCAGCACTGAGCCTAGCTATGGTGCCTCCTGAGATAGAGCCTTTCATTACTCCAAGTTTTCAACACCTTAGAGCTACCAGCGGTTATCTCAGCAAACCATCTTGCGTGTATTCAGTTATCTCCCAATCCCTCAGCGCACGAAAGTACACCGTTTCTATGGCTACCAGGAGGTTGAATCTCTGGCAGTTGCACTCCACCTAGAAAGCAACAAACCCGCCCTCTAAAGGAGCCACTACACATCCTTTAGAGAACGGGTCTGTAGTGGGGAACCTCTATCTCTTAACTACGAATACAATAATACGGCAATTCACCTTCAATAGGAAGTGACCTCCGTCACACTGAGCATTATGAACCATCAATTCAAATGATTACCTATCAATTTTGTGAATTGATCCAATTCACGTATAATTAATGTTACAACAGCTCTACTGATTGTCTTACCGAAGCACTAGGCGTTACGCCAGAATAGGTAAGACACTGCATGGACACACAAGGGGTATTCGCTACTGAAATAGTACCTCACGAAAAAGCCCTCTTAGCACAGGCATTAAGACTCACCAAAGACAAGTACAAAGCCGAAGACCTCTGCCAAGAAACGCTTCTGAAAGCCTGGATAGGCATTGACTCCTACACTCCCGGCACCAATGCGCTGAACTGGCTTCATCGGATCATGCAGAACCGGCATGTTGATATGTACCGGTCACAACAAACGAAGCCGGATGAGGTTTATTCCTTTGAGGACTTCAATGAAGCCCTGGACGCGGTTGAGTCCGCTGAGACCTCTCACTTTGATGACCATATCAATCCGATCCTCTTGCAAGCCCTGGACCAGCTCCCTGAGAACTTCCGTGAAGCGTTCTGGCTTCACAAGGTGGAAGACCTAAGCGTCAATCAGGTTTCTGAGCTGTTGGGCATCCCTCGAAACACTGTCCTGACCCGTATTCACCGGGCCAAGTTGAAGCTCCAAGAATTGTTGATCGGATATGAAAGTGAGGTTGCAGAAGATGTCTAGGCACATCAAAGGTAGATGTTCTGATTGCGGCCACACCTTTTATTTCCATAATTGGGGTATCTGTGGTGTTTACGATTGCCGGGTCTGGCTTAAGTACGCGGATAGCCGATGTCCAGCTATGAGTTTTCAGGATGAGGCCACATCGGAAGACCTTGGAATCCTGCTAGAGAAGTGAGCCGTTGGAACATGAAGCAAGCAATTGAAAATAAGATCGAAGGTCACCCAATGGCGTCCGCAGGATTGGAAAAGAATCGAGTCAATCTCCTGTTGGATGAGCTGGCACGACTCCATACCGAACTACGTCTTGCCCGTATTCGCATTGAGTTCCTTGAGAATCAGTATGAACTAAAGGCCGACAGTTCTAGCTATGAGACCTTGGACGCGATGATATTAGGGCTAGGAACTGGGGATGCTACACATTCTAATAGCGGCCGGGGGATCGGGAACATTCCTTGATAATCTTGGAGGCATTCTCTCTGGCGTGTCTTCATTGTTGGCCGTATTCGGTGCAGCAATTGGCTTCTTATTAAGGTATCTTAGAAATAGAAAACGTGAACGAGCACGTATTGAAACTGCCGCTCGTGTCTCCTCAGAAGAGACAAGAAAGACTCTGGAAGCTCGGTTAGAGAAGGCTCATTCCGAACAGCTCGCCAGCAAAGACAAAGAGATAGCCGATTTGAAGGAACAGAACAAGATGTTGCTGGATAGGCTTATCGGGGACGGAAAATTACGCGATGACTAGAGAAGAAGAGCTAGAGATAGATCAGGTTGTCTCTAAAGCGGTGGAAACGGCTTATAAAGAGTATCCGCCATTATTGCTGACACCTTTGGTGAAGATTCTTATTGCGCTGTTCGCGGTCCTACTCTTGGTGACATCCGGTGATTCCACTTACAACACGGTTCATCTGGCGAGTATCCAGAAATGCCAAGCCACCAACACAGCAAATCAGCGAACAGTTGCACAGCAGGATAGAGCGGTTGTAGATCAGCTAGAGAATACGAAGTCTCAGCTCATAGCTAAGCGTGTGCCGGTTACTGATCCTCAGTGGAAAGCGGCAATCGACAAATACAACCGAGACCGGGCAGCGAACGACAAACAACGGCTTGCAATAAGCAAGAAATGCAGTTGATAGCTAGTGAGGTTATTCAAGACCGCAGATGACAGATATGTTGGCCTGGTTGCTGCCGTAGCTTCAATCATCATGGCCGTGATCCTCATTGTTGCTCTATCGACTCCTAGCGACTCGGGTAGGACGCCATACCGAGCACCTAGCAAGGTGACTGTCTCAGCCTCTCCCACCAGGGCTAGCAAGTCTCCTGGTCCTATGCGTGACAGCTCGCCTGTAAGCCGTCCGTCCAGCTCCCCGGCACTCACGGCCGGACAACCGTTCCCGGTGTCTCAGAATGGCTCTCAGGCCGCTTCACAGGCAGTTTCGAGCCAAGCTCCTAGAGCTGTTTCACCGTCGATGCTTCCCTTTCCGGTTCCATCACTTCCGATCCCATTGCCGAGCTACACGGCACCATCGTTGTCACTTGACGTTTTCCCACTGCCGACTATCGGATTGCGGTTGCCTCTGCCATTGCCGAGCAAGTCATAAGCCAGCCAGGGGAAAACAAGAAAGCCCGTTCCTAAACAGTCAGGAGCGGGCTTTACTTGTGCCGTGTGTTAGTTGGTCACACCGGCAATCTTGGACTTCATAATGCCGTACCGAGCTGGACTCATGGTGATTACCTCACTGGACTTGCATAGCGGCATACCTAGAAGAACCTTGATGTCATCCGCAGTGATCGGATTGTCTCCGTAGTTCAACGGCTGCCATAGGCCAGGAGCAACTAGCGCGATGGCGTTACTTTGGTTGTTCTGAACGATTATGTACATTCCTTCTTCATCTCCGGTTGGAATATCTGGCTGTGGCTTAGGTGGCTTGGTTGGTTCTGGCTGAGGGTCACTAGGAACCGGCAGACCTAATAGGGCAGCAAATTGGTTAGCCGTCATTTCGGCACGGTTGATATCCGATGGTCCGAACGGTGGCGTATTCGCGTTGTCCGCGTACTGGTGGCCGATCATTCCGGCAATACCAGTTGGCACACCCGAATAGTTGGCAACGATTACCTGAGCGTCACCACGGTTAGGCCAAAGGTTGGCTAGGTCGGATCGGTTGCCGTATCCGATGACACGCTTACGGTTGCCACCAAGCCAGGAAATGACAGCTTCACGAGCTGCATTGATCCCTGCACTCTGATTACCGGTGATCCGGCCGGACCAGTTCTCAACATCAATCATCACGGCCATATGTGGATCAGGAGTGCCGACCATTGATTTGAGAGTGTCAACGGTGGCTTGCCAGTTCGGTTCCCAGACGAAATAGACGATGAAGCCTGTCAGCTTGCCCTTTTGAACGGCTGCCTTGGACCAAGCGAGGTTGGCAGCACAGTTCCTATCCCTGTACGTGCCGTCATTGGCTCGAAAGGCTAGGAATGGATACGGGTATCTGTCGTCAACAACACTCTGGAAGTGCGAGACATCAGACCAAAGTAATTCTGGCATGACCGTTTCAACGGGTAATACATCACACCAGATTGCAGAAATTGGCACTACCTAAGCACTGTCTCAGCACTATCCAGCGCTACCTAATAAGTGGACGGGGAGCACTCAGAACACTGAGCCAGCACCCATCTTGGTTCATCCTCCGGAAAATGAGTCCTAGATCAATTCAGGAATCAAGGCCATTTAAGGAATCACTAGGTGAATCACAACCGTTGGAATGAGTGAAGAGAAAGAAGTTAGATGTGTCCACTACATCAATTCAGGCATGGAACCACGTAGAAGCTACACGCGATGAATACGAATGGTGCCATAGCGAAGAAGCACGGTTGAAGTACCTCCAAGCACTAAGAGATTTTGTAGCTATTAAGGACGAAGATGAAGCAAGTACGGACGCTATTTAAGACGCCATTGGAGACCGTTGGACAGCTCAGGGAAGAGCTTGATGGTATGCCCGGTCTAACCAATGATTGCCAGCTACGCATTGAGGCAACGCTAGGCGGAAAGATCAAAGCAATAAGGATCAGCGATGGTCAAGACGCCAGCAACCAGCGATAACAGCCACTCAGACCCGGCAAAGAGCCAAGCGAAATGGTCAGTCGATTTCTGTATCAGTCCTGACCACTGCACGCACCAAGTAAGAGAAGCAAACCCGGAAGGCAGCAAGTGACCAACCCAGCTCAGGAAGTCGATATCAACGCTCTCAACACTGAGGCTGACTCGCTCGAATACTCAGCCGATGTCAGGACTCAGGTAGTCCAGGCCGGTAGAGCGCTGGTAGCGGCAGAACAAGCCCTAGAGGCAGCTCAGACCGAATACAGCAAGGCCAAGACCCAACTTGATTGGGCCATCAGCCAAGGCCAGTAACAAGGCCGCTAAACCCCACCAGAAACCCGGCAAGAAAGTAATCCCATGTTAGTCCTATTCGTGATGTTCATGTTGAAGGTAATTGCTTGGATGTTCCCATCCTGCACACTCCTATTCACTGGATGTTATGAGCTGGACAGGGATGAACCGAAGAACTTTCACAACGTACCTGTTACTGATCTAGGTGAAAGTCCTCTCTCGGCAGAAGAACTAGAACTATGGAGTACGAAGAATTGAAGACAGGCACATCCTCAAACCAATGGGATGCAGAAGGTAATTACGTCGAATATTGCTGTGACGATTGCGAGAGATTCAGGATCGGCTATTACTCGACACCAACCCACCACCAAACCACGGAAAGAAAGTAATTGATGAGAGACCAAGCCGAGACTCTTCTAAGGGAAGCCGAAGAAGTAGCTAACCAACAACTGCATGTTGCAACGACAAAAGAAGGGCTAACAGTACCGCTCGTGAAGCTGGAAACGGAGCACGTAGCAACTGAGAAGATTGAACTAGACAGTCATGGCCTAGAGAAGCCACCAGCCGCTAGAGAAGTAATCTCCTCATTCACTCTGGCATTAGTAGCCAGGAACATTGTTCCGAGAGACCTAAGCAAGCTGGAACTCCTGAATGAATTCTATGAGTGGCTGGTCAGTGACGCTGGATTCTCAATCATCAACTTCACTGATCTACCAGAATTGACACTCGTCTAAACCCCGACAAAGAACAACCAATGAAGATATCCCTCAGTCTCTCGGTAGAGATACACAGGGACAAGAAACCGGTAGAGAAGTCCAAGGAAGAAGTCCCAGACGTATTGAGCAATCACAATGGCTCATTCTCCGATGCTGGATACGTACAGGAAACAACCTTCGGATTCTCCAATTCCCCGGCAAAGAACAAATCCCAAAGTTAGAGAGAAGAACATCTATGCAACATCCCCCATTGAACATCAGTGAGTTGAAGACTGAGGATGGAACAAACCTCCGGTTAATGACAGTGGCAGAACTACAGGAGAAGCTAGAAGGACAAGACCCGAATGCATACGTGTATCCGTACACATGCAACGGTTGGTTAATCACACCTTCATTCAGTTCTGAGCCAGTGGACTCTGTAGATGGACCTTATTCACTGTCCTAATTCCTTGCTGAATACCTAGCCAGCCCGACCCCTTGCGAGTGAGTTTCCAGCTCGGCAGTAAGGCAGGGGAGAAGCACACCGCACCGATAATGTCAACATGCACCGCTAACGATGATTATGTAAACCTGGGCGGCATAGGCAGGCAATCCGGACACAGGCATAAGCCAACGAATATGTCAACCGAGCACATCGTTATAAACACCCGATCCTGAGAAAGTAAGAGTTACCCAACCGCAATGAAGAACCGAACCAAGGCACAGACCGAGAGTGAAGCTCTGGAAGCTCTGAGGTTGCACAACACCGGCATGACGGAACGGCAGATTGCCGAAGCCATGACGGACAAGGGAATGCCCATCAGCCAAGCCACAGTGCACAGACGGATTGAGCTTGCCCTTTCTTTGTATGTGGTTCCGCAACTGGACGAAGCGAAGAAGCAAGCGCTCACCAGATACGAGACATTGCTTCAACACTTGTCCGCTGGTGTCAGCTCGGGTGACGTGCCAGCAATCAAGGCAGCAACGGCATTGCAAGCCCGCATAGATGCGATCACAGGTATTGACAAGCCGAAGGACAACGGTTCTGAAAAACCAAGGTCGGTACCGGCAGTTCTGGGTTTGATAGCTGGGGCCACTGCATCCCGTACTAATGCGAATCAAATTGAGAATCGGGTTCCTTCGCTTCCGTTCATGCCACAGGTGAAAGACGTTGAAGATGCGGAACTTGTAGAGGTAATCCCTTCCTAGCTCTATTGATATGAGGACGTTTCTAAGCCCTCATTTCTCCTCTCCGGTACATCCACCCTCTATCGCTTGGTTAGTCGCTCTGTGTGGCTCTCAGGTGGCAAGAATGGCAAGTTTGAATGACAGACACAATCCCTCAATACGAACTCATCCCTGAGTCTTTCGATCTGAATGCTTATCTCGGGTACCTGGGTTCATTTGACCTCACTTCGGTTGAGGATCGAATGTCTGTCTCCTATGCCGATCCTCTGGCGTTCGCTCTGATCTATCTCTCTACCCATTTGCAGGATGAGACCAGGGGTAATCACATTTCCTTTTCCCCGGTTCATATCGAATGGGTGAACCGAGCTAAGTCATGGATTGACGGTAAGCCAAGACGTGACGCTTACATTGCTCCCCGCGCAATGGGTAAATCGACTTGGTGGTTCCTGATCCTTCCTATGTGGGCAGCCGCATTCGGCCATGTTAAGTACGCTGCTGCATTCGCTGACACTGCACAACAGGCACAGACTCACCTACAGACCTTCCGGCAGGAGCTGGACCAGAACGAACAGTTGCGTGAAGACTTCCCTGACCTTGTGAATCCGTTGAAGCGAAACGGTAGGGCAGTAGCGGACAACGAATGGAAGTACAAAGCCAACTCAGGGTTCATATTCGTTGGCAAGGGTGCGGACTCATCCTCTCTTGGTTTGAAGGACGGTAACCGAAGACCGGACCTCCTGATTCTGGACGACATCGAACCACCAGGAGACCAGTATTCAAAGGGTTTGAAGGAGAAGCGACTAGAGGCTATTCGTGACGCCATTCTCTACCTGAATACCTCAGCTCGTGTTGTGTTCTCAGGAACCGTCACAATGACGGATTCCATCATTCACGACTTGGTGAAGTCGGTAACCGATGAACCTGAACGATGGATTGCGGAAATGAAACCTCCGATCCATGTTCATCATCACTTGCCGATCATCGAACATGAGGACGGTTCCGAGTCCTCTATCTGGCCTGATGGCCCTGACAAGTTCAGCTTGGACTACATGCAGTCCATTCGGGCTAATGCCGACTTCGCAAAGAACTATCTGAACTCACCTATGGGTTCCGATGGTGACTATTGGGCACCGGGTGATTTCAAGTACGGGGAAGTTCCTGGTGTTGGACCAAGATTGTTGTCCATTGACCCTGCCGTCACGTCAAAGGCATCTTCGGACTACACCGGTATTGCCGTCATTGGTTGGGCTAAGGAAGCCAAGAGAGCCGTTGTAGATGAATGCTGGCAAGTGAAGTTGCCTCCTGACAAGTTGGCAGCTCGCATAATCCAGATTTGCGATATGTACCCGGTTGCCAAGGTGCTTGTAGAGACCAACCAGGGTGGGGACGTATGGAAGAAGATTCTTGAAGATGTCCCTGTTCCGGTTGTGACAGTTCATCAGTCCGACCGTAAAGAGGTTCGGGCAGCTCGGGTCTACACCTTGTACAACAAAGGCTTGGTTTACCACTCGAAACGGCTTCCGAAGGTTGAAGAACAGATGACTTCATTCCCGAAGGCACCGAATGACGACATGGTAGACGCGGTATGTAGCGGAATTGCCTATCTGGTCAATGGAATCAAGGCAAAGAACCGCTCCAATCATCGGCAACCTATGGGTTCCCACTCGTATTTGTAGGAATCGGGGAACTTTAATACCCCGTTGAAATGGGCAACGACTATTTCTATGCCCAAATGAAGGATATTTCGTGTCAGATAATTCTATTCTCGAAGACAACTCGGGCTTTGCCAAGAATGAGCCTGTTGTTGTTGGGCATTTCGTCACTTGGTTACTTGTGAACGTCGGTGCCTTGATCGTTGGTCATACCCATTTGGTCACTGCAACCGAGTGGGGAAGCTTCGCAACCGGCATTACCCCGATGCTTACAGCCGTCCTCCTGGCCGTCCTGGCTACCGTCCTCCGTCGATACGTTGCACCGGCTTGGAAGTCCTTCCAGAAGTGGACTCAGGACCAGCAACAGCCAGTTCCGGCCGTTGGTACCTCTGCGGGCAGCTCAGGGCTTCCTAGCGTCACCCTGGACCAGGCCGAAGGCACAGACGGAACAGCTCATGCGGGTGACGGTGCCTAATGAGTGACCTTGCACGCGGCCTAGCTCAACTGAACTCGACACAACCGGGTTACATCGAAGCTGCCAAGTATTACGACGGCAATACAGCCGACGATATGAAGTTCTTCTCCGATGCCATCAAGCGAAAGTTCCGCAGTTCCGGCACTGACAAGATGCGATTGAACTTCGCTCGTGTTGCCGTTGATGCTGTCGCTTCCCGTATCGAGCTAAACAACGTCGCTTCACCGGATGAGAAAGCACAGTCAGCTTTACAAGAGCTTTGGGATTCCAACCAGCTTGACCTAGAGCTTCCGGGACTGTTCCTAAAGACTCTCACCTTCGGTGACTCATTCTTGATCCTTGACGGTGACCCGGAAACCGGAATTCAACTGTTCTACAACTCTCCGTTGTCCGTTCAGGTGATCTATTCGGTTGAGAATCCACGCCAGAAGGAATTTGCAATCAAGCGTTGGTCTGTCCCGGCAACCACCGGCAACGACACCTACATTCGAGTCAATCTCTATTACCCGGATCGTATCGAGCGTTATTACACGCTGAACAAGGATGCCAAGGGAGAGGTTGAGACTGACTTTCGTCCTTACGTTGGCCCGGATGAGGATGACACTGAGCCGATCATTGAGAACGTTTATGGCTTCATCCCGGTCTATCACTTCCGTACAGCTCTACATGCAAGCCCTGAGCACAAGGAAGCCTATTCAGCTCAGGATGCCATTAACAAGATTGCCATTAACCATCTTGCCTCTATCGACTTCCAGGGATTCCCTCAGCGTTGGATCATGCTTAATGAGGGTCAGGACTCGACTGAGATTGACGATTTCGATGCTGACCTATTCCACGATGCCGAAACTCCTCAGCCAACCGCAGTAGGAACAGACCAGTATTCAAGTCACGTCGCTCCTAGCTCGCCATTGAAAGCTGATCCGGGCACCGTCTGGACGCTTCCTAATGCACAGCGGGTTGGACAGTTCGATCCAGCGGACTCTAAGAACTTCCTTGACTCGCTGGATATGTGGATACGAATGATGGCACAGGTAACGAATACGCCATTCCATTATTTCGATCCAACCGGGGAAGCTCCGTCCGGTGAATCTCTCCGAACCGCCGATGCTCCGTTGGTTAAGAAGGTCCGTAATCGTGAGCTGTCATTCACTGGTTCTCTGATTGACGTATTCACTGATGCTCTGACCTTGCTTGGAATTGACCAGCCGAACGTTGCTGTCCACTGGGCAAGTCCTCAGTCCACTGATGATCTAAACACTTGGCAAGTTGTCCAAGCCAAGATCAATGCTGGTATTCCGGCACGTCAGGCATACATAGAAGCTGGCTACACCACCACCGAAATTGACGCTATGGGAATTCCGGACAACGGGGTAATGAGCTTGAAGGACCGAGCTGACATCCTCATTGATATCGGCAAGGCCGTTCAGGGTCTTTCCTTCGGTGTCACTGCGGGGATCGTTTCTCCTGAGCAGGTTCAACAATTGGTTGATGCCCTCATTGGAGAGGAACAATCGTCCGCTTCTGATGAGCAGGCCGCATGATCCATGAGGACCAATCCAGATATCAGCGGCAGAACCAGCAATTAGAAGATCAGACCAAGGCCGATGTTGTTAAGCCTTTGAAGGATCACGTTGCACAGTTCGGCCGGTTAGCTCATCAGGAATGGGTTAACGCATTCGGCAGCACGGACGCTAAAGCGGATGACGCTTTGAAGCTGGCTTCCTACAAGGCCACTTTGAAAGGACATCTAGCGGCAGCTCCTAGCTCTCAGTCGGCGGATATCGCTAGGGCAGTTGAAAAGGGTCACGCATTAGGAACACAACAAACAATTGAACAAATAGATGACCCTAGCCGGCGAGTGGTACAAATAACAACTCCAAATAGAACAGCAAAGCAAATCAGCAAAGTAAACGATAACGTTTCATCAGCTCTGGACGACGCTGGAAGTTATATCGACTTACTCGGGGACGATGCCGAGTTCGAAGAGCTGACACCGGCATTCGCAAGCGCTAGTTCCGCTGTCACTTCACTTGATCGTTCGGTGACTTGGTTTGTGAACCAGGCCATCAGTTATGCAGTGACGAAGGTTTCAAACGGTGCTGGCCTTGGACAAGTGTTCATCGGTGAAAGGGACGCTTGCCTAGATTGCAATTCGAATGTCGGTAAGACATCGGATAAGGGCTTTGATGGTCCACCGGTACACCCGAATTGCCGATGCTCAGTCGCTCCCTGGTCTGAGGATTGGACACCGGATGAAGGTCCGTCCTATCCGGAAGCGCTAGAGCGTGAAGCCAATAGGTCAGTCCTTAAAGGCTGGTCCGGTTCGGACTCGAATACAGCTCGGCTAGCTGCTGCTGATCGGCTCTTGGAAGCCGGAACCAAATTGCCTGCCTCAGTCCAGCAATCAGCACGTAGAGCAATCAAGACCGGTGCCTTTGCTGGCACCTAATCCAAATCCCACCAAGAAACCCCACCAAGAAAGGTAAGAAATGAAAACTGGCGACAACGCAGAAGTAATTGACGAAACCAACCGTGAAGAAGAGACCGAAGGCGAAGAGCTAGAAGAGGGTCAGGAAGGCTCTGAGGCTGACGGAGAAGGTTCGGAATCGGAAGAGTGGACTCCACCGACCAAGACCGAATTCACGAAGGTTATGCGTGAGTCTGACAGACGCGGTAACAAGATCAAGGAACTCAAAGCCAAGATTGCCGAATACGAAGCCAAGAGCACACAAGGTCTAACCGATGTCGAAAAGGCAAAGGAAGAAGCTCGGGCACAAGAAGCGGAACGTTACAAGACTCGCATCATCAACACCGAAGCAACCGCTGGACTGACCAAGCTCGGATTGAAGCCGGAAGTCAATGCAAAGCGTCTTATCAAGATGCTTGACCTTGAAGAGATTGACGTTGACCCGGATGACGGTGAGCTGACCGGCCTGGACGAACAGCTAGCGGACTTGAAGGAGTCATTCCCTGACCTCTTCACCGATGCGAAGAAGGTAAGAGCTAATCCGGCTACCCGGAAGGATGCTGCCGACAGGCCACCGGTTGAAAAGAAGGAGACCGGTATTGACCGTATCGCAAAGGCAATGCTCGGAGTGAAGTAAACAATTGGGAATCGCATTTACCCGCCTATTCGTTGGAAGCAACAGATAGGCGGGTTTTGCATTCGTTATCAGTTGAGTTGAACTCCTGATGAATGTCCAACCAGCCGGTTTATGAAGTGCCAACGGTTGAGTTGAACTCCCGAAGGTGCGAGTTAAGAAAATCCAATTCGACCTTTAGGGAAACTAAATGGCACGCGAAACTTTCGACAACTGGATTCCAGTTGAATATTCCGCTGATGTAATCCAGCGTCCAGCAATTCAGTCTTTCGTACTTTCTAGCGTCACTCAGACGCCAATGAAGTATGAGTCAATGGTTGTTCCTCGCTCTGGTGCAGCTCACGTTGCAACCACTGCAAAGGGTTCTGCATTCTCTGAGGACTCGGGCACCAACGACAAGGTAACTCTTTCCGCAGTTAAGTTCGGTCTTGTCTTCCGTATCGCTAACGAAGATATCTCTGACTCCATTGTTGACCTCATCAAGATCAAGCAAGCTGAGTTCGGCCGTTCTTACGCAATCACCCTAGACAATGCAGCTCTTGGCACAACCGCAGTTGCAAACCTGGGAACCGTTCCGTTCAACTCGCTTTACTACAGCCTCCGTCACGATGACACCGGTTCTGGTTACACCGCAGATACCAACCGTGTAGCTACGGCCGGTACCGGTGCAGCCGTTACCTATGACAACCTTTCTGCATTGCTTGCAACTGTTGAAGGTTCTCAGTGGTACGCACCAGACCGAGCTTTGATCGTTGCTCACCCATCATTCAAGTCTCAGATTCGCGGTATCAAGACCTCTCAGAACCTCCCGGTCTTCATCAATTCTGACTTCGGTGGTGTAGCTGGTGGCGCTCCTGACACTCTGTTCGGAATTCCGATCAAGTGGTCTCTAGGTGCTCGCACCAATGCAACCGCTTCTGACGCTCCAACCGGTAATCCACTTATGTTCATCACCAACCCGGATTACTTGATGGCTGGTGACCGTGGTGGCGTCAAGGCCAAGGTTGACACTTCCGTTGGAACTCTGACTGACGAAACGATCCTTGCTATGCAGGCTCGTAACGCATTCGCAGTTTCCGTTCCTGCTGCTCACGGCGTTCTGGAACTTCTTCCGTAATTGGTCCTGGGGACTGAGTTGGTGATTATCCCTGGCTCAGTCCCCATTCCATGAGACCAAGATTGAAAGGTTGAAATGACAAATCCAGTAGAAGTAAATCCAGAAGTTACCGATCCTGCTGCAAAGCAATTCCCTTCCGAAGTCGGTGCTCCAAAGGTAGAGGTTTCCGAACGTTCAGCAGACCAGGAACGTCCATCGGACTATTACGTCAAGGAATTCATCATCAAGGGACGTGACCTAAAGGCAGACAAGGAACTTCACGAACGCAATTCGCTAGCTGTTCTCAATGAGGCTATCCAACGCGGTCTGCATCCGAAGGGTGACGTGAAGCTAGTCAAGGCCACAAACCTTGATGACGGTATCAATTCCAGCGTGACCTACAAGGTTGAAGTAGTTCCTGCTCATGTAGATCACGTTGCAGGAGAAGCAAACACTCCTACAAAGGCACTAGCCGAATAACCGAATATCTCAATTCCCACACAACTAGAGCGGGACGGGTGCCTGGTGGGTGTTCCCGTCCCGTTCTTTGTATCTAAAGGCTAGGTGTCGAAAACTTATGTCAACCATCACAGGTGTTACCACGGCTGATGTATCGGCCTACACCGGAGTAACCGTCACAGACGATGAAGTCTCTCAGGCATTGAGCGTGATTGAGCTTTACGCATCCGTTGACCTCTCGAATTTTGCTGGCTTCCGTGCCACCAATCGGAAGTGGCTTCAAATGGCTGTTGCCTATCAGGCCGCTTGGATGCACTCTCAGCCTGATCTATTCTCCCGAACTGACTTCACGAACCAATCTCAGGACGGCCTGTCTGTAAGCACTCGTGACGCTTCAACCCTCATGGTTGCGCCATTGGCTAAGAAGGCTCTTTCTCGTGTCTCCTGGGTACGTCCAAGGTCTATCTACATCGCTCCTGGCCGTCACATGGACCGTTACAACGGTGGCTCTCTGAACACCTATCCAGGCAGGCCGTACACGGATGCTGATTGGTCCAACGGCAATGATGATCCGAATACCGTTGGCGGTTGGCTTCCGGTGGATTGGAACTAACCAATGATTAGCCTTCCAACAACCACTGTCACGGTTTATCGGGGTAGCTCCGTAGATCAGTACGGGGATGAGGACGATTCCAACACTGCCGTTCTGAGCAAGGTTCCGTGTTCTCTATTGGAGCAACGTCGATTAGTAGCGACTCAGGACAGTACGCAACCGATGATTGTCCGTTACTACACAGCTCGATTGCCATACGGCACTGACATTGAGACCGGGGATCGGCTGCTAGACGAAAAGACCAATGTTATTTACATGGTCGATTCCTACGCACAGGTTCAATCTCCCTTTATTCAGGGTGACCTTCGGCTTGATCTAAGGCGAGTCTCCTAAAAGGGAATCGCTATTTCTTCCTGACCCGTTGAAATGAATAGCTCGGGACAACCAGCTTTATTCAGTTTCAACCCTGCACGACAAGTCAGGAGGTGCATTAGATATGTCTGTTCGCGTCACTGTGGACCGCAATTGGCAGAAGCATATCCAAGCGAACCTCCATGAATTGCTTGACAAGCTGGGTGAAGATATCACTGAGGATGCAAAGCGATTAGCTCCCGTAGAAAGCGGCAAGCTCCGAGATTCAATCTCGTATGAGGTAGAGGACCGCACAGTTCACGTCTATTCCGACGTTGATTATTCCCCATTCGTTGAAGCGGGAACGTCTGTGATGAATCCTCAGCCGTATTTGAAGCCAGCTCTCTACAAGAATCGAGAGAGTTAATGGCTGGCACTCTCCTTCCGAACACTGAGCAAGTCGTCACTGCCTGGTTGAAGTCCGTTGGCTTCTCCAAGGTCGGTGCCACATTGCCCGAAGACGTGTCTCAGTGGGCCACAGACGGCTTTTTACAGGTGACTCCGGTAGGTGGTACCCCTGGCCTGTACGTGCCTATTGCAAGACCGGTTGTGCAGCTCGATTTCTGGGCAGCTAATACGAACTCAGCCAAGGCACCTAAGCAACGGGCTAACCAGTACGCGGAACAGGTACGTCAAGCCTGTTACCAGCTCTTGAACGTCGGTGTCTCCCTGGTCCTGCCTGATCCATACAAGCCAGCTCGGATTATGACGGCCTACTTCCTATCTGAGCCAAGGCCAATCCCTGATCCAAATGCCTCCTACGCGCATTACCAGTGCGACCTACAAGTTAATTGGACGTTCTGATGTTTGCGCTAAAAGGCAGCCGATCCGGAGACCTCTTGACCTTGAACGGAAAAGTGATCGTTCACGACAACGAACGGGAACTTCAATTTCTCTTCCGGGGAGCTGAACCGGTCAAGGTCTCGATAAGGCCAGAAGAGGCATTACCCCTCTGGGCACATCCGGATATGGCAGGGATCAAATTTCCACTAGAGAAAAAGGACTTCAAAGCATGAGCACACCGAAGGAAGACAAGTCCAAGTTGAAGGTAAAGACAACCTTCATGCCGACTGTTGAACTCGAATTAGCCGATCAGGCCGAATATGACTATCTAGCTTCCGCTGGCCTCCTGGTTGATGCGGACAACCCAAAGAAGGAAAAGGAATAAACAATGTCCGTCACATCAAGCAATCTAATCCAGGGTCCAGCCGATCTTTACACGGCTGCATTCGGTGCAACTGAGCCGTTGGATAGTGCCGTCAATGCTGCACCAACAACCCCTTGGGTTAATGCCGGTGCAACTGATGGTGGAGTTAAGCTCGTCTTCAACCAGTCATTCAGTGAGCTGAGCGTTGACCAAATCGTTGATACCCCTGAGCGTCGAATGACATCGCGTGAGGCAACGATTCAGACCAACCTTGCTGAACCAACCTTGGCAAATCTCGTGATTGCCCTCAACGGTGGAACGGTAACAACCGGTTCCGGTAACAGCACCTACGATCCAGTATCAAGCTCAGCCGCAATTGCACCAACCTACATTGCCGCCATTCTTGATGGTGTCGCACCGGGCAAGTTCCGTCGTCGTGTAATTGCGCGAAAGGTTCTCAGCACCGGAAACGTAGAGCAGGACTATAAGAAGGACGGACAAGCCTACTGGCCTGTCACTCTGACCACTCACTATGTGTCCTCTTCTATCACTCCAATTCACGTAGTGGATCAGACCTCCTAATTCCGGGCAGCCGGACCAGCTTAATTCTCCCTTCTCGGCTGGTTCCGGCTGCTCAATTAACCCACCAACCCACCAAATGAAAGCGAATATCTATGGCATTAGAACTGACAACCAATTCTGAGACCGAAGTTGAAAAGGTTCATCTGTTCAGCATTGACGGCAAGCCTTATTACATCCCTAACAAGGTCCGTATGAACCTTCAATTGAAGCTCATGCGACTGATGAAGAAGAGTCCCGAAGAGGCTACGGCCTGGTTGCTGGAAGAGCTGTTGAAAGACTCCGATGGCGGATATGAAGCCTTGGAAGAGTATGACGACTTGACACCGGAAATCCTTGAATCGGTATTCAAGGCAGCTTGCCTAGTTGTCTTCGGCATGACGGATGAACAGCTTGAAGAGGCAGCTCGGGGAAATGGCTAAAGGAAGACTTTGATGTCTGGGGGAGAGCATCCGAACTCATTTGGATTCTCGATTATCTCCCTGAGATTGAGTCTGACTTCTCAGTCTTCCACCGCATAGACGATATCTATTCGCTCGATTCCCGCCTATTCAATAGGCGAGTGCAATACATAGCGGCTTACGAAGGTGCCGTTCAAGCCCGCATTGTCAATGAGCACCAGGAACGTAATCCATTGGGCACGAATGCTCAGAACGTAGAAATCCCATCAACACCAGCCGGATTTGAAATGGCCGGTCTCGGGGAATTTGTTTCATTCAGCAAGGTTTAATAAGGAGTCAACATGAGTTTCCAGATGGCGGAAGCCTATGTTGACCTTCTTATTCGTGATGAAACTCAAAAGGGTCTCACCGGAGCTACTACCAAGATTACTGATGAGGTTGAGAAGACCTCCGGTAAGACGAAGACCTCTTTCGGTGGATTGGTCAAGGGCTTAGCTCCGGTAGCTACTGGCCTTACCGGCATGTTTGCTGGTGCCAAGATTGCTGACTTTATCCATGAGTCAGTTGACGGCTGGCGAGACCATCAAAGAGTCCTCTCTCAGACTGCCGCAGTTATCAAGTCCACTGGTGGCGCTGCTGGGGTAACCGTCCAGCAAATGAGCGATCTTTCAGACAAGATCGAATCCAATACTGGTGTTGACGGGGATAACGTCCTAGCCGGTCAGAACATGCTTTTGACCTTCACCAACATCAAGAATGGCGTTGGTCAGGGCAACGACGTATTCAACCAAGCTACTCAGACTCTTACTGACCTCTCCGTTGCAACGGGTCAGTCAATGTCCGGAGCTGCTGTCCAGCTTGGAAAGGCTCTTAACGATCCTATTGCCGGTATCTCTGCCCTTTCTCGTGTCGGTGTCACCTTCACGGAACAGCAGAAGACCCAAATCAAGACGATGGTCCAACACGGCAACGTTGCCGGTGCTCAGAAGATCATCCTTGGTGAGCTGAATAAGGAATTCGGTGGAAGTGCCAAGGCTCAGGAGACTTCTACTCAGAAGATGCAAGTTGCAATGCACAACTTGCAGGACACAATTGGTCAGGCATTAGTACCGATCATCACCAAGGCATCGTTGTTCCTGTCTGGTTCCCTGGTGCCAGCTCTTACCAACGTTGCAGGGTGGGCAGGCCAACACCTAGTTCCTATTCTGAGCCAGCTCGGTAGCTTCATTCAGAAGAACACTTCATGGCTTATCCCTCTGGTCAGTGGAATTCTTGCTGCCGTTGCCGCATTCAAGATTGTCACTATTGCTATGGGCATTTTCAATGCCGTCATGGCAGCTAACCCGATCTTCCTAGTAATTGCTGCCCTGGTTGCTTTGGGTATCGGCCTTGTCATGGCATATAACAAGGTCGGCTGGTTCCGAGATTTCGTTAATACGAGCTGGCACGTAATCGCCAGTGTTACAACGTGGCTTTGGGCCAATATCATTAAGCCGGTATTCACGGCCATTTCCGTTTACATCTCAATTACAGTCACAATCATCCGAACCTATATAAACATTTGGATGACGATATTCCGAACTCTAGGTTCGGTAACAACTGCGGTGTTCTCTGGAATGAGAGCTGCTATCGGCTGGATCAGCTCTGCCTTTGCCTCTGCCTATTCTGCGGTCTCTGGCTACGTGTCTCGGATCGTTGGTGCCGTCACGAGCATTCCAGGCCGCATAGGTAGTGCAGCCGGTTCCATGCTCTCAGCAGGACGAAACCTCATCAGCTCTTTCTGGTCCGGTATTCGTTCCGGAGCTGGCAACGTCGGCGGATTTGTAAGCGATCTAGGAAGCGCCATAAAGAATGGCCTGAACAATATCCTTCATCTGCCTTTGCACATTCCGAGAATCAACACTCACCTTCCTGGTGTCGGAACTATCGGCGGGGAAGTCTTAATTCCAGCTCTTGCTAAGGGTGGAATTATCCCGGCAACCCCTGGTGGTCGATTAGTGCGAGTCGCTGAGGCTGGACAGTCGGAAGCTGTCGTTCCACTTGATCGGCTGAATGCAATGTTGAGCGGAAAGACCAATGACAACCGTCCTGCCGTTCATATCGAACATTTACACGTCACGGTTCAAGCCGACGATATCGAAAAGGCTGCTGACGTTTTCGACATTATCACTGAGGCAGGGCAAATGGCTTCAACCGGAGTACATAAGGAAATGCTGTAATGAGTACATATATCACTGGTCCTGATCCATCGGCCACTTCATGGCCTATTCCGCTCTACCCGGTTAGAGCTGGCTCACGTCCATCTGGATATTCCGTTTCCGGTGGAACTGAACTTGCCGTTCTCCAAGACGGAAATGATGCCACCTACATTCAGCAACAGAACGCTACGGATTACTTCCGCTACAACGTTGGTTCCTACAAGCTGCCCTTCGGTGCTCGCGTATCCGGTGTTACTCCGACCGTTCGCGCCAAGATGGTCACTTCCAACACTCGTAATGACTGGCTTGTGTTCCAGGGTGACCATTCGGGTACGAAATACGCTGCTGTTGACCACCTTCCAACAACTCACTATCCGGTGTCCTCTGCTGCCTTCAAGAATTACAACGGACCTTCCATTAGTGCTCTTGCTAATGGTGGCGTCATCACTCAGGACGACTTAGAGCGTGGCCTTTACGTTGAGTTCGGTCTCAACACGGTCTATGGAACCAATGCTGCCAATGCTCAAATTCGAGTAAGCGAAGCGAAGCTATCTCTTACCTATGACACTGCACCAACGGCAACTCTGACCGGTATTGCAACCGGTTCGACCATCAATGACACAGCATCCCCGTTAATTACTTGGGATTACTTTGACGACGCTCAGCCACAGTCCCAATATCAGGTAACGATCAGCAATTCGAGTACCGGAGTGAAGGTCTATGACTCTGGCCTAGTTACCTCTGCTGACACGAGCCATCAGGTAAGCACCAACCTTCCTAATGCCTCCTACAACGTGTCCTTGGTGGTCTACCAGGCATGGAGTGGTCCAGGTGGCGCGTTCAGCTCGCTAGCGGCTGCTACAGGTACCTTCACGGTCAGTGTATTGAGACTTGGTGTACCGAGAATCAGCACTGCGGTAAGCGGTACCTCGAATGAGCGAACGACAATCACCGTCTATCCAGACGTGAACCTGTTGAATTATGACGACTCAACTTTCGACCGTGGATATCTGCCGCTAGCTACTAGCCCGCTTAACTGCACTGTTGCTAACTCGACTACAACAGTCCGTGATGGTGCCGGTTCTGTAGCTGTCACTGTCACCAACACGACAACGCCAACGGTTTACAGCCGAGCTGGTCTAGTCGCAGTTCAACCATTGATGCCTTACAACACCCTCATCTATGTCAACCCAAAGGCATTAACAGGCCGATCGGCTCAGTTCACTTTGAACTTCCGAGACACCAACAACACAATTCTCTCTTCGGTGTCCAGCTCGGTTACCTCGCTTGCTGCGAACACTTGGAATGCTGTCATTGTCACGAATGCAACCGCTCCTGCCAATGCCGCATTTGCTGATTACTCAATTGTGTTCAGCGGTACCTCTGTCAGTGACCAGTTCTTTATTGACGATGCCGCTATTTGGCATGGTGGAGGAGGAGCAAGAGTAAACCTCTCGACAGCTCCTAGCTTTGAAACCGGAACTGTCGGAAGTTGGACGGCTGCCGGTAACAACGCACCAACTCTGTCCGTCATCAGCTCGGATTCATACTCCGGTACTCAGTGCATGAAGATTCTTGCCACTGGTCCTAACGTCTTCTTCCCATGTGCAAGCTCGGCTTCATTCACGACTGTTGTAGGTGTTAAGTACACCGTTTCTGGATACGTGAAGCTACCAACTGCCGGTGGCGTCAGTAGCGTCTATGCAATCGTGCCTGGAATCGGTCTGAATGGTTTCAGCAACACGGTTACCGACAAAGACACTTGGGAACGTGTCAGTTGCACATTCACGGCAACGACAACCTCAGCCGCAGTGACATTCTGTTTCGCTGGAAACGACGTTGTAGCCGGTCAATACTTCTACGTTGATGCCGTCCTGATCGAACAGTCCGACTCTGCCGGTTCCTATTTCGACGGTAATAGCCCTGGTGCAACGTGGAATGGCACCGTCAATGCCTCAACATCAACAATCTCATCCTCATTGCCGGTCTGGTCCCGTGGTGGATTCTTCGAGACAACCCCTAACCTGTTGTCTTTCGATGACTCCACTTTTGAGGGTGACAGCTACATCTGGACAGGACTAAGTAACTGTTCTGCTGCCGCTTCTAGCACTACCTCACTTCATGGTTCCCGTTCATTGGCTCAAACCTGCACTGTTGCAACTACCACGATGGTTGCTCAGTTAGGTCAAAGCCGTTATCTGTCCTGTACTCCGGGAGAGAAGATTTGGCTTCATGCTGCCGTCAAGGCTGCCGCTACAAGCCGACCGTTTGCAATGAACCTGATCTTCTACAACTCTGCCGGAACAAGCCTCAGCACTCTAAGTGTCTCTGGAACCGACGTAACAACCGGTTGGACAATTGCATCAGGTTCGGTAACCGTGCCAGCAAGTGCAGCGAGCTTCCAAGTCACTCTTTCGGTAACTCCTAGCTCGGGAAGCCTAGCCCTGAACGAAATTCACTATTGGGATGCTCTAGCGGTTTACCGTAGCTCCTATTATCAGGGATACGTTCCAGGGTTCTTCCCGAACACCGACGATGCACCGACATTGACGACTCAATATTCTGACGACAATGGCGTTACTTGGAATGCTCTGGATAGTCATGTTGTCTCGAATTCGAATGTCTCTGAAATCATCTACGATTACAGCGCCAAGTCCGGTGTCAAGCGTCAATATCGGGCTTACCTGAGCGAGACTGAGAACAACGTCTTCCTAACCAGCGATTACAGCTCGGTGAGCTTCACGACGGTAACCCTAAACAACCTCTGGATTGCTGCGGACTCTGATCCTGTCGGAACCAGCTACAACTTTGTTTATGACGGTGCTGGCCGTACTCGAAACCTGAGCGCTGATCCTCAGACGTTGGATATTGAAGGCCGTCCTTATGGCTTCTCTGAGTTCGGAAACAGCTATGACGGACAGATTGCCATTACGGTTCAGTTGCCGTCGTTGCAGGACCAGGGAGCACTTCAAGGATTAGCTCTCACCAAGTCTGAGGTTGTCGTCAGGGATCAGCGGGGACGTTCTTACCGTGGCGTCATGGGCAAGGTCCAATTCACAGACGAAATCTGGGGACAGACCGGTTCCTTCACATTGCAATTCACCGGGAACCAGCCATGAAGAACCTAGCTGTGAACGGCTATTCAGCCGATGAAGTGACAACTGCACTTCTGGACTCTGGACGACTCCTGACCTTCACTTATGAATGGTTATCGTCCAGCAATGTCAGCAAGGGCTTTCTCACCAACGTTGCTCCTGGTGGTTCGATCACCAATTCAGCGTTGTCCTCAATCAAGAGGCAAGCTAATTTCAGCCTCTACTCTGCTAGTGATCCCGGCTTCCTATTCGGCAGTGACCGGATCAGGCCGATTGTTTCTGTCACCATGCCCGATGGTGGATTAGCTTCCTTTCCACAGGGAGTTTTCCTTGTCTCGGCACCGGCTAAGAAATACAGCTCTGGATTGGTAACCGTCGATTGCACCGGCTATGACCAAGCTCAGGTTCTCACTGACGATAGTGTGTCTGTTCGCTATGTCGTCACTGCTGGCACGGCCTACACCGATGCTGTGGCCGCTCTCCTGGTCAACATCCCGAATAAGAACATCATTTCTTCGGATGCGACGTTGCCAATTGATCGAATCTGGGATATCGGAACCACCAAGCTACAAATCATCAACGATCTTCTAGCTTCGATCAATTACAACTCTCTCTGGTTCGATGGTTTCGGCACTGCACAGGTTCAGCCATACGTTGAGCCTGACAGTGCTCCTATCACCTTCACTTATACAAATGTCGGTGATGAATCCATGTTCACACCGGAAGTAACTTCGACACTTGACCTATTCTCAGTGCCTAATTACATCGTGTTCACGGTAAGCCAGCCGGGTAGACCAGTTCTGACTTCCACATTCACGAATGATGATCCGAAGTCCCCGGTCTCAATCATCAACCGTGGTCGAAAGATTGCACAGATAGACACGAGCGCCGATGTTGCGACTCAGGCCGAATTGGACGCTCTCGTTAAGCGAGCTGCCCTTAATGCTGCCAACGTCTATCAGTCGGTTGAGTTCACAACTCCGGTAATGCCGATCCATGAGAACAGGGATGTCCTCTGGCTCACCCATGACGGACTTGATCTATCCGGCAAGTTCGCTGAGGTTAGTTGGAAGATGGACCTCAAAGCCGGTGGATCAATGACTCACACAGTTCGCCACGTCGTTAACCTTGATGCTTCGCTAGTAGGTACACCAGATGTCAGCAATTAATTCGGGTGAAGACCTCATTGGATTGATGAGGAAAGTTCAACCAAAGCAAACCGAGACTGTCGCTTTGGGAACTGTCACAACTGCCAGCGGTCCTTACGTAACCTTTGACGGAGACACATCAGAAACAACCAGCGCTCTTCCTGTGCTCGGTTCCTATGTGCCTACCCTGAATGACCGGGTGCTTCTGAACAAGGTCAATGGGCAATGGCTCATCATTGACAAGGTGAGCACTATGGCACCGATCAGGTATTACGAAGAATATACGGTTGCCACTGGTACAACTGCCGTCACGAACACCGCATTCAATATCAAGGGCCAGACGTTGACCAAGCTGATTGGCACCAGTGCTTACAACACGAGCACAGGAGCTTGGACGGCACCTATTGACGGTATCTATTGCGTTCAGAACTTGACGAACTATTCCTTCTCCGGAACTCAGACTAGAAC
>Ga0157372_10000443_pt1 | contig 45633 bp, 78 predicted proteins | sample C55metaG_FD_115307 | JGI IMG/M metagenome (GOLD analysis project Ga0157372, IMG submission 115307) | Corn rhizosphere microbial communities from Kellogg Biological Station, Michigan, USA - C5-5 metaG | ecosystem: Host-associated > Plants > Roots > Rhizosphere > Soil | place: USA: Michigan...
TTGATTATGGATTGGTGCACGGCAGCAAAAGAGTCACTTGCAATAGCATTACTTATCCCAGCGTTTTTCGGGGTGATGTGCTTTGTATTGTGGGAGAACGGTTTCAAGGTTCTTGGGTGGAAATATATCGCCAGGCTGACACTGGTTGCGGCTTTTTTTCCTTGGGTTTGGGAAGTAATTGACGCTTATAAGGCAATGATATGAAAACACAACAACTATGCAAAGGCGTGGCGCTGGTGGACGGGTCGTTAACGGTGGCGCTGTGGCTTATGAGCTTCGCGGGGTATATCCGATGAACGAAAAACTTAACTTTGAAGAAAAATGTGAAAGAGTCGCTGTCGTGTTTATAGGTGCGATGGTTGTTTTGGTGCTGGTGCTTTTGCTGACTGGATATAAACCATGACAAGCAACGATGAGCTGGAGCGGCAGGAAGGAAAGCGAGATATTAGCCTGCGCAATGGGCTGGCTGAGCTATCGGAACATATTGACCGAATCGGAGGTTATAACTTTGAGGCTTTGTGTGCAGAGCAGGAAGGGCGTTGTGGTCAATGCATCTGTAATCAGTGCGCCAAACAGGAGAGCAATGATGGTTAGCTGGAGAGGAAATAGCCGAAGCCGATCGCAGGCGATACTCACTGAATACAAATGCGACCCCAAAGACCATAACACCAAATCCGTATATCTCCTTCGACACTCATCCCGCATGCAGCAAACCACCCTTGAACAGTCATTGACTGTTGAGCGGGATAACTTTGGAGCGTTCAAGCCGACCATCCAGCTTGATGACTTTCCAAGAGGGTTAAGCGACCGCGAGTCAATGCTGAAGTTGGCGGACTGGCTGCACCGATTGAGTGTTGCAATTGAAGATAACTGGAGTGAACCATGACAGCTGAAACCAACCCAATTACCAGCACCTATTCCTGGTGCATCAAAATGCGCGACAACGCCAAAGACGGCGAGACAGCATATCACTATCAACAACTGGCGCAGCTATGGCGTCAGCGTGAAGGCGGGCCGTGTAATGATTAGTATTGTCGGTGTTATAGTGATCGTGATTATTTTAATAATCGTTGGTACTTGTGTCTATTTTGGTGGTGACGTATAGAGGGCCTTGCAATGAGCGAGTGGATTAAGTGTACTGATATGCTGCCAGACACTGAAGGAGAGTTCATTGTGTATGAGACGCTTAACAACCGCGTACAGCATGACTATTGGATGTAACCAGAGCCTGCTGAGGGATTCTGGAATCACTACGATATGAGCGTAACACACTGGCAACCTCTCCCCGAACCGCCAAAATAACAAAAAGCCCCATTAAGGGGCTTTATTTTCATCTGAGCAAATCTTCTTCCACTGCTCGTTATGAGTGAGTATGTCGCGCTTGGTTTTCGGATCGAGCGTCAGGATATCCTGAGAGGTGAGGTAGATTGGCTTAACCCATGAGCAGGATTGCACCACTGGCCGCTCACTTTCTTTGCCACTCATTGCGCAACCTGTCATCAACATCACTGTCACTAATACGGGACACATCCTGACGAATGCTCTCTGCATCGCTGTTTACCTTCTCTTGCGCCTCTGCAACGGCCTTAGCGCTCTCAAGCTTAACCTCTGCGGCCTTCACGTCGGCTTTCGCCTGTGTTTGCGCCGTAGCCACCTTTTTACCGCCAAACCATGCGGCCAGCAAAGCGACGATAACGCCACCAATGCCGGCCAGCCATGACCAGCCACCGCTAAGGATTGTGTCTAACATTGTCAGCCTCGCGCTTCAGGTTCTTCTGACGGATGAACTGCGATACGACGCCCAGCGCGATCAGGATATAGCTGATGTACTGCGCGAAGTTAACCGGGAGCGCCTGCTTCATGTCTGGAGGTAACATAGCCCAGATTGTTACCAGGTTATCAGGCGCAGATGCCAGCCATACGCCGATGATGGTTCCGATACTGGTAAGCCATACCGACCAGGCCTTGAAAAGCAGGCGGGTGTGCGCCACCCACTCAATGGGTGTGAATTTACGCGCCAGCAAAGCCAGAACGATGATCACCGCTACCGCAATAAGAAACCAGATCATAACAGCCCCTTATACGCATCATAGGTGCCAGTTCTCATGACTTCAGCGTGGCGCTTCGCGCGGTTCGGAACTTGACGTGCCCACAGGCTGTTAAGCATGCCTTCCGCGGCGCTTCCGAACTTACCCGCAGAAACCATTGCCAGCGTGTTCTTAAACCCAGCAAGACCGTTAACGCCCATATTGTAAGCCATGCTTGCCAGGATGTCGGCACGGGCGTCATTGCAAGCCTGTAGCGCAGAAGCAATGCCGGGTGACTTCAGCATGTTCTCGCGAGTGGATTTGACGAGACTGTCCAGCCAGGCGTCCGATGCTGCTTTGGGGATCGTAAACGTATAGTTGCTGAGTGCGGCACCTTTTGGGCCGATAAGGAATCCGGTTCCTACGGTGGGGTAGCCCTCAGAATCGATATAAGGACGGGCACGAAACCCTTCCTCATAGTTCAAAATCTCAATAATCTTGCTCATCTGCTGCCTTCTGATGATAGTTTGTCAATAACGGTGTCGGTCTTGTCGCCAAGCGTCACCAGCCTTGCTGACAGTTTATCATTGTTTGTGAGGCACTGAGCAAGAATTGTCTTACGCGCCTCGCTGGCTTCCATGTAGGCGCGTTCCTGTTCGGCAATGACGTGCTTAGCCTGGCTGGCGGCGTACCAGTTTCCGATAAGGTATCCGATAAGGATGCAGCAACCCACAACCGCCATGATGAGCGCCCAGAACTTCCGGGTGCGCCAGAAGCTTTTGGCTGCAACAGTCACCGCGCCATCGTGCGCGTTAGGTTCGGTGTTCATTTCGCATACTCCTGATCGTGTCGCGCAATGAGACAACCTCCATCCGCATCTCTTCCATCTGGGTTGTCATGAATTGCATTTTTTCAAGCGCTGAATTAAGCTTTGACTCGAAGGTGAATTTTTCATGCATCAGGCGAGAGTTGTCATCGCGCAGGCGGTTATTTTCAACGCGAAGTTCTTTGTTGTCCTCCTGCAACTCGTTAAGCATGTTAACCGTCGCCTGAGATGTTGCCGAATCAGTCCGTGTAGTCAGGTACTGATTGTAAAGCTTCATCAGGAAAGCAGCGCCAACCGCGCCAAAACCGCCTACTCCCGCCAGGGTGCCCAGATCATTAGGATCCATAATCGCCACCTTTGTTGCATTGCTCACAGGCACGCTCCGTTTTAAATGCCATAGTATCCTGCATTAGTATCACCCTTCAGCATGAATTAAGTATAGGAAGTATCCTACTGTACACATGATAAGCATGATAACGGCACTGGCGGGAAATAAAAAGCCCGCATTGCGCGGGCGATAGTTATTTAGGAGTGTAAAACGTTAGCTGGATTGTACCTTGCCCCCTCGCGTAGACTTTTTCCGTTGTAGCAGGGAAGTTTCCACTTGAAGATAAAGGAATACCACTTACTGATGTCGATGGGGTTGCAGTTTCAAAGGTTATCTCGCATGAGGCGAAACCAAATCCGCTGCGTTTTTTGGTTATCAGCAGTGATCTGGTGCCGTCACTTATTTGCTGCCATGTACCGCTTAGCGTTACGTCTGTAGACATTTTTTTACCCTTATACTGGAGTGATTTCGACTGTAGATTTAAGGTTGTTCCAGGTGGTAGTAAGCGTTGCCTTTCCCGGCTTTAAAGCGACTATCCTGACTGTCCTGCCAGAAGTAGTTCCTACCTGAACAACAGCGCTGTCTGATGAAAGGCCTGCAATACCATTAGCCACACCCTGATTTGTTGCCGATGAAACATTAGCTCGTTTGCGCAAGAATCCGCTAATCGGGATTGATGTGGTCGTTGATGCAGGAACGGTAAGCATTGTGTATTTTGTGGGGTCTATTGCATCACGTTTAACTGCTGACGCACCTGTGCCGGCATTGTCATTATCATTTTGCAGGTAAAGAACTGTGTCCTGCGCGACGACTTCATTAGAGTATGCAGGCAGGCTGTTACCATTAACCGCCATAAGACGGTAGGTTCCATCATCTGCCGCGCTGCCTGATGGAATGGTATAGACAATACTTTTACCTGTAGTATCAGACCAGCTACCATCTGCGTTCTTTTTTTGCCATGTAAGGGATGAATATCCGGTTACGCTGGCTGATTTTATCTCAAGCTTACCACCCTGCTGAAAGTAAGACAGTGAGTCTGGTTGGGAAGTAAATACGGGAGAGTTCGCAACCGGAATTTTCCCTCTTTTGTTAAGGTTTATGGAGCCGGGAAGGCCGTACATGGTAAGATCGAGCATGGTGCCCCCTGATAATAACGTATTGCAACATTCTATCGGTGATAACACGCAAAAGAAAGCCCGCACGAGGCGGGCATGGTTACTTGAGGCGGGATTTTGTTTTTGACTGCTTAATGACATCAGCAGTCGTCTCATCGCTTCGTGCATGTACCGCTATACGCTCTCTATCTGGTGATAACTCCTTAAGCACTGACACATTCCCTTCACTATGGACTTCAATGTCCTTGATGGCATCTTTGCCAAAAGCTTTGACGATCGCGCTGATGCCCTCCGTTAACCCAGTTTCGTCTGCGTGCTGGCGGACGGCGGCGGGGCCGTAGTTGATATTCATCCCTTTTGCCAACGCATAGCCGCCAGCAAATCTTTCTGCGGGATCTGCATCAACGCATCTCTCTGACTTTTCGTTAATCTCGTCATGCCAGAGAAAACAACCTGTCCGTGTTGATTTTTATAGGCGACCACACCCTGGCCGTGCATCATGTTAAGTATTGATAATACGTTGTGTAAGTTATTCATCAAAATTTACTCCAAAATCCTTCATTCTTCCCTTCAACCTGCATAGCGCCAGCCATCCAGAAGTTAGCCTCATTGAAAGCACGCTCTGCTTTCTGATCCTGACCAAGCCAAGAGAAGATAACAGCACGACTTGCCATGCGACGTGCTTCGTTCATGCTCTTAACATCTACTGCGTATTCTTCACGATTGTAACGGACTGCAAGCTGCTCGTGAGATGCTGTTGTCGGGTATAGTGATTTAGGCTCAGCCCAGTATTTTTCGCGAAGTTGGTTAATTTTCAGCATTTTGATTTCCTTAGTGACGCCCGGAGAACCGGGCGTGGTTGTTATGCTTTGGTGATGTAGTTAAGTGCGCCTGTTTTGCCTGATGCGCGCACATATTCTTCATATTTCGGGTTGATTGCGTCTTTGAACGCCGCTGCCATCGGTTTCAGCAGTTCATACATTACAGCAGCGAATGTGGCGCGTTGGTCAGCGTTGAACGCCAGAACTTCTGCGGTCATCTGCTGGCCTTTGTTGAAGTAAGCCAAGATTTCTTCGTGAACAATCGCCATCACTTCAGCGTCATTCATTTCCGGTGTAACGCGAACTTTCACGGATTCAACGATGTAAGGTGCGATTTTTTTAAACTGGTTCATGATGTCTTTCATTTTGTTCGCCTCATTCATTCGCGGCACCGCGCCGCTCTATGGATACAAATATACCCGCACACGGCGGGTATTGTTTTGCAAAAAGTGCTATTGAGCCTGACAGACCGAGCACCCGCCTTCCCCCCGAACCAGACCCTGTTCAACGTACTCAGCGATCTTTTGATCAATGGTCTTGCTACGGCAAAGCCCGCGCGTAGTGCTTTCAGGTGTCATCTTCGTAAGCTGGTAATTAGCCTCCAGATTCTTGATGCGCGCGAACTCATCAGGGTATATGACCTTAACCATGTGAAGTTCTTTTCCGCTCATGTGAGGGCAGCAGTAGCAGCTGCTCTTCCCTGGATAGTACAGTCCCACCTCATCAACCTGTACAGACTCTTGCTCGCCTATCTTCCAGTCAACCAGCGGGAACACCTGCAACCATTTATGCTCAGGCTTCCAACCTTTGATGCGGTGGTCTTCGTCAGCGTTGATTCCCACGATACGCAGTATGGTTCCGGTATGGCTATCGAGAGGCTTACCCTTCCCATTGACTCCCCACGCTTCCCAGCACTTGGGGTGGTTGTTGAAGTACTTGTCAGCCGTTTCTACCTTGAATCGTAGCGAGCAGGACTTGCTGCCGAAAGCCGCCGAAGGGAGATCATTGGCACTCTCAGCGGTTCCTATGACACTCAGAGGGTTGCCGTCCTTATCGAACTTGTGCAGCACGACAACATTTGACCAATTGCGATCGACGCACCACTTCTTCAGATGCTCGATGAACTCGTAGGTATGAGGAAACTCAGAACCGGTATCGCAGAACACGATCTCGTCTGGCTCGTAGCCGCGGGCATGCAGCTCAGCAATAACCATTGCGGTGTCGTCACCCATGCCGCCCATAACCACCCGGAAAGATGTTTCTGCCCATGCAGTGTCGAAATCGGGACGTTCGGTAAATTTAATCATTTTTATTCTCCAGGTTAGCGGCCCTGTGCCGCGCTGATAAAAATATACCCGCGCGCGACGGGTATTGTTTTGCAAAAAGTGCTATTTACTACGCTAATGCAGACCATAGCAAGCCTTCTCTGCTTATCATCTTCTTCTTTCTTAACTGTTCGTGCGCATTCTGAATGGAGTAATAGTTAAACCCTTCCCTTCTAAAGTGCTGAATGCAGGTTATTGCTTTTTGCTGAGGGTTTTTGCTTATCCAGTCATAAACCATTTTTTGGGTTTCGTTTAAAGATCCTATTGAAGCCCTTAGCGGGGGAAGATCCCCATAATGCCTGGCAAGTTTTAACAGGTAGCAGATCCTTCCGTAACTTATCCCCGACTCACTTGCCGCAGCAACGCCGCTACCGTGCTTCTTAAATAGTTCTACCGCTTCATCAATGTGCCGTTGTTTTACAGGGTTATTGCCTTTGTGCCTAAGCCTTTCACAAGCGGTGCTTACTCCAAGCTGGAATGCCCTGTTACGAACTGCGGATTCTGTTCGGTTAAGCGTGTCTGCCAACCATTTAACGTCAATTGGCTTAGCGGCCGTTTCGATTAGTTTTTCATCAGCAATTGACCATGGCTTATAATGTTTCATAAATACCTCGTTAAATTAAACTCGCGTCCTTGCGAGTTTGATGGCTATCACGGTGTGGGGGATGCGGCGATCATGGCTCGGTATCCGCATTGAAACCCTCCAGATGCGACTCCATTCATATGCGCATCTACCATTTCCTGTGTCGGCTCTACCGGCACAAGCTTCCATCCTTTCGGTGCGGCAACCGGATCGGTGGTTAGGGCGTCAAGAGCGATTTCTGCCATCATAAGCTCAGGTTCAAGATGACCCCTTACCGACTCAAATGCAGTCTGTTTTAAACAGAAACGCAACGATTCAATCTTCTTCTTTGCATATTCAACCAGAGCCGCCTTTTCTTCTGTAGTCATTCTGCAATCTCCCCGCCTGCGGCTTTGACTTCTGCAAACCACTGTTCATCGTGTTCATGAATAGCTTCCTTCACCCATCCGATGCATTTCGTTGTGGGGCGCTTCACAACGAACCTCTGCGCCTTCAGCCGCGTCAGCTCTGCCTCTAACCGCGCTTTCTCTTCTGATGACCGTTTACGGTCAACGATATGTGCAGTTACACGGCCTTCCAGCTCTTTGACGCGCGCTTCCAGATCATCACAAGTTACCTCAAGTGATGAGTTTTTCTTTTCAGCCTTAGCCCAATTGTTTAAATACTTCTCTTTAAGTAGCTCCAGTGCTGCGTAGTCTTCATAGCTAACAAATGGTCCTTCAAAGCTATCTGGCACGGGACTGATCTCATGTGTACCCGTAGCAACGTCTTCATTCAGGTCGTAGCGTGTAACTTTACTCATTGGCCTTTATCCTCTGGCTGGCGGAGCAATCCATCCGCAAGAACATCAAGCTCGTATGGTGCATAACTGACATCCCCCATAGCCACTAGCTTATTTTTCGCTAGACTAACACCCTCAGCCATCCATTGGCGCTTGATGGCGTCGAAATTCGGTGTATTCAGAGTGAAGTCAATTTTACCGCCCTTAGCGTATGCAACGGCTATTTTCGCGGCAGCACATTCTACGAGGTATTTTTCTTTCTCGGCCGCCAGCGCGTTCACCTGTTTCTGAAGGGCTTCGCGCTCTGATTGTTCTTCCAGCTGATTAAGCGCTAACTTCTGAACTTCTATTGTCCATAAATAATCAACCGCGTCTTTAGGTGTAGGTTCAATCGCCACATATGAGGTCAGGTCGTCAATGCTGTTTCGCAATTGGCGGGCCAGATCTTTTTTGTGTTCACTCTGCTGCAAATCTAACTGTTTCATTTTTACTCTCCTGTGTTGTGTGTCTTTATATTACGAAATGCCTTATCTTTTTTCTTAGCAATTAGTGCTCTTTCGTGGATATCCTGAAGATTTAACGTATTCAAGGCAGTCTTTCAGTATCATCCTGTATCGGCGCTGATGGTTTGCTTCCGGCAGGTAATCCTGCTCAATAGACATATCTAGGTCCCCGCTGAAGTCCCATGCTTCACCCCTATCCATATAGGTAAGGTGCATCAGCGCACGTACGATCATCATGCGCGTTACGAAGGTTTGGTGTTTGCTCACTTAGCCACCTTCACAAACATCTCACACACCGCGAATCCGTGCTTGATAGTTGCCATAAATGTTGACTGCTTACCTTTCTGAAATGAGATATCAACCGCCTTTGACTGCCCAGCCAGAGCCCGAGCCACCTTGTGTATCTTCTCAAGATTACATGACATCACCGCGATATCAGACACCGAACCGCGAGTGTGGCTCAGGCGTGAAACATCAGGGTAACAGATATCTACAACCGAAACTTTGGCAATCCTTGCCGCGTATTTGTGTAGCTCATTCGGTAGCGGCTCGACATGGGAATAGCTGGATTTAAGCAGGTATACGCATCCAGTATCGGTATCCACCACTGCTGATTCGCATCCAGCGGGCATGCTGAACTGGTCAAACTTAACCAGCACCGAACCAGATTTCTCCGCGATAAAAGCTCCTTGCTTCGGTGTTCGCATCATGACCTTCCCATCACCAGACCAGGCATGTTCATCATTGAAAAGCACAGTCTGAAGCTCTGCGCGACTTTTTAACTTGCTTACCGTTTGCAGGTGCGCTTTCAGTACATTAGTGCGGATTATAATTTTCATGGATTTCCTCGTAAAATAAAGGCCGCATCATCGCGGCCTGTTAACTATATCTGAATGCAGATGTTGTGTTTTAGCTATTCGTGCTAAATTATATCGCTGTTTTCTTGCTCCATCTCATGACGTGACAGCCAGGTGGTTTTAAGCGGCGCAGTGTGCCGGCGGAAGATGAAAATAAACGTTCCTTTCGGATTACCCTTAACAGCCTCCCCCGTAACCGGATGGATATAACCAACCCTACCAGTGTTATAACCATCACTAACCAGACCATACATCTCCGCTGCGCCATCAACAGCCATGCGGAACCATTTGGTACTGATGTCGTCCGGCAGCACTACACACACCGTGGAACCAGCATTGCCTGACTCAATCGCCTTTAATATCCACGGGCGCGGATCAGAGAAGGGTGGGTTCAGCCATATTTTCTCTTTCGCCGGCCACTCTAAAGACAAGGCGTCATCTTCTTTCGTGAAGAACTTTTCGCACTTTGCATTCTCTGCGCTGGCCGCTGCATCCAGGGTAAATGGCCCTTGCTTCTGGTTAAGGTAATCGTACAGCCATGATGGAGTGCTCCATGTTGACCTAACATCCTCTGGCGTAGTGCTTCCTTTCCAGCGCTTCCCAGTGATCTTGAGGTTATCCCCCATCACTTCATCATTATCGTATGCGTCAACCGTCATCACATCGTTCTCGTCTTTCATTTACCCGTACTCCCAAAGCCATTCTCACCACGCGCAGTTTCCGACAGGTTATCCACTTCTAAAATTGTTGTGTGCGGAACAGGGATTAGCATGGCCTGAGCAACGCGATCTCCCGGCTTGATGTTATCCAGGTAATCCCACCCACCCATGCTGTCGGCGGTAAGCTTTACCATCACCTCGCCGCGATAGCCGCTATCGATAACGCCCACGCAGTTCGACAGGCGAACATCATGGCTAAATCCCTGTCCGCTGCGTGAGTAAACCATCAGCGCGTAACCTTTGGGGATCTCAAATCGAAGGCCTGTCTTAATAAGCGCTATGCTCACTTCAGGGTAGGTGACGCTGTGGCAGTGCAGATCGAAACAGGCATCTCCATCGTGCGCATATTTTGGCAGGATGCTATCTTCATATATGCGGTACGAGCCCAACATAACAGATGGCTGTAAATCATCACCGATGCTGCGTTGCTTAGGATAACCCTCGACAGTTCGGCGGCACTCTTTAATCAGTTGGTCTAACTCTTGGTCTGCAAATGGATTCGACATTTTATTATCTCCTGTGAAAGAAAACCCAGCATATGCGCTGGGTAATTTTATGGTTAGGCAAAAAGTGCTACTCGCAGAGTTTTACGCCGGGGATCTTTCCTGCCGCAATGGTTTCGTACAGATTGGAGCTAATTCCATTTCCAGCATGCACAACATCCATGATTGCTTTCACTGCTGCCTCACGCCTGCGATCTGTTTCGGCGCGAATGGGGCGAAAATTTTTTCGTTTTTCGTCTCCATAGTTCTCAATGGCAACCTCCACCAGGTCATCATTATCATTGGCTTCACGAATAACTGTTAACCACTCTGACGCATAAACAACATCTACAGCAAACCAATTCTTGGTGTTTGCATCCATCCACTCGCATCTTACTCCCATGGTCGGCAGCCCCTTACCATCCCACACCAAACTCTCAACTTGCTGCGGCGCGGTTTCTGTCAGGGCGGTGAGGGCGGATTCGTAATCATCTTTACTTATAATGAAAGCGCCATAATTACCACAATAATCAATTATCTTCCCAAGGTTAATTGACTTAATACACTCATTAACCTTATAAAAATCTACTTCACCACGCATAAGGCCGTTAACTGCAACGTCAGCACCTTGAGGCCATCCGCCAAATTTAGGCAGTTCTGTAACAAACACATCAAGCACTTTCATTTCTATTTTCCTCTTTATCCAACCACAATAAGAACAGCACACAGCAACCAGCATGCGCCAGATGGCTTAGCCCACTTTCCTGATCGTTACGCTCACCGCTCCACCATGCCGCAAGGTGGCGCATACATGCATCGAAATAACGCGTCCGTGATTCAGGTACTGACATCCAGTTTCCTGGTGCGTATTTCTTTGCGCCAAATTCCAGCGCCATGATGATTTCCATCAACGATGACATTGGCACCAGACTGAATCGCCACTTACCTGCGTCGTGTTTAGTTGTCATGCCAGCCTCAGTTCAGAATTACGCATTCAATCGGATCTCCACTCTGCAACATCAACCATGCTTTGCGCTGAGCAAGGCTGACGTCGGTAACGAAGATAGCCGCAAGTTCGCCTTTCATATTGGCCGCTGACTGCATGGTTATCATGCCGTTCCCTTGTGGGTCTGGCTGGCGCAGTGTTTCCTGACCGACAGGGTACGAGGATCCGTCTACGGTAATGGATACGTGAGACATCTCATTGATGCTGTAAACCACGTTACGACCCTGGCAGTGCATGTTGTAGCTTTCTGCCTGCACTGCCGCTGATACAAAGGATGCTGCAATTACTGCCAGGGTTATTAATTTTTTCATTTTGCTTCTCCAAATCTCATTGACTGTAGTTTGTTAATTTTGCGCTCCAGAGATGCTAACTCTTTGCGTCGCATAATTTCTGCTTTCTCTTCTGCCTGCTTCTGGCTTAGCTCAAACTCGCCTGCCTGGTAGAAGTTTGTTGAAGTGAATGCTACACGACCTCCCGCTTCGATTTTTGCCTTTTCGTGCTGTATTCCCCTGGTGAGCGCATACTTTGTCACCCAGATATCCGCGATTATTTCAGCCTGAGATACTGCCGGCATCGCAAGTAGCAAGGCGATTATTATTTTGCGCATAGCTCACCTGCCTTGTGCAGCTTCTTCGGGATTCCTTTACTCCAGATGTCGTGCCGAGGAAGGATGATATCCAGCCCAGTCTCATCAGCCGCAAAGATGGTATCCAGATCGGAATGCAGGCAAGATACGCGAAGCTTTGCATCTTTATTTCTGAATGCCACCTGAGCAAGATTAGTTGACGACCAGCAGCACCACACTTCAGCACCTGTACCGTAATGTGTATGCCAGGCATCCAACCATGAAGAACACAGGTAAACGTACTCGCCTTCCCCTTTAATGATCGTAACCCCGCCTGCTGGCATCCCGCCAGACATGAACTTGACATGGTGGTCGGAATTCATTACCGCCACGTCACACAACTGACCGGGAGTAGCAGCTAAGCTTACCGGGGCAAATATGAAGCTGCCTTTATCCGTGTGTCGCAGGTTAACCTCTGCCGCAATGCCGTGGCGCAGGTTGTCTATTGACAAACCCACTGCGCATTTATCCAGTGCAGCTACGCACTCATCGTGACTAAGGTATGTGCCGTATTTCTCCTGAGAAGCCCTGGCGCTAACTTCCACTTTCACCGCCTCGCGCTTCTCAAAGGGTACATGTCCAACCCATGCCGCCAGATCATTGATGCACTCACCGAAGTTCATTCCCGTCAGCTTTTGCAGCAGGTATATGCCATCACCGCTGCCACACTGCCCGCAGATATTGCCACCATCTCCGGCGTAGTTGCAGTGATCATCGAAGCGAAACCTGTCCTTTCCCCCACAAGATGGGCAGGGCCCGTGCTTCTTGCGAAACGTTTCCGATGTGACGTTTGGGCAGATAGCCATGATCGCCTGAGGCCACATCCCGGCAACTGAGCGCAGCACTTCGTCTTTGTCGTTTCTCATAGGTAAACCACCGCCAGAATAACTACCGCCCACACTACGGCACTGATAAGCAGCGCCATGCTCATGCCAACATTAATCTTCATTTACTACCTCCCACTCACCGAATACGCACGATGGTATTTTAATAAGAGACTTAATTCCCATATCATTTAAAATCTCAGCCCATGTACCGCCGTTGATGCATGACATGCTTACCATTACCTCATACTCCGCACCTTCTGTAAGGCAACTGTACTTGATAAAGCACTTCTTCATTTTGACTTTCATGATGCATTCCTCTGTGTTGATGGATGCATTATGTCAAATCCATTTACGGATGTCTTTAGCTTTTCGTGCTGTTGTGGATAGCACTTTTTGCTAAATATTGGCATTGCCACGGCGCCACCTTACCATTATAGTTGTATCACATCCACAAACGGAGAATCACCATGCAACACGCAAACAACATCTTTACGCCTGACGATACCGACATTGAAACCATCATTGACTACGCAGGAGATCTGGACGGTTCGACGACGCCGCTGGGAATCCTGGCTGATAAAATGTCATGCGGAACAAACTTTGCCCGCGGCTTTGCTATGGCTAAGCATCTTTATACAGAAAAATCCCGGATGGCAATGGTTGTCATCCTTCACAAAATGAAAGAGGCATCAAAATGATTAATGAGCATGTTTTCGACCTTAACCCTGGCAACCTTCGTGCGGGCAAGCGAACCACCAGCGACATGCCGTCACGCGAAGAGCTAATGAAGAGGAACTCTTTCGGTTCGCCGGATGATAACCGGCATCTTGATAAGATACTTGGCGTGGATTATAAGGGTCGGCGCGTTTATGAAGAGCAGCCAGTAGCTAACAAGCTGGAAGAGCAGAAGGCCAGAAAGGTTAAGGGCAAATAAAAGGGTTAATAATGAAAACGATTGAACAGCAGATCGAGGAAACTGATTGCGATGCTATCCGGGCGCAGTTCACGCAAGCTCCTTACCCGGCTTACGATTACCAAGTGGCCACGTACCGCCTTATCGCAGAGGAAATCCGCAATAAGAAGTCGCTTCCATTCGTTATCAAGGCTGCGGTGTCTGCTGGTAAGTCTACGATGCAGGCCATGATTGCGGCCAGGGTTCAGCAGATGAACGACCAGCAGGAGAGGAACGGCAGGGAGCCATATCCTTTCTTGCTGATGAGTCGCCAGGGAGAGATCATCAGACAAAACGCTGATGAGTTGTGGGCTTACGGAGTGAGGAATTCTATTTTCTGCGCCGGCCTGTCATCCAAGGCTGCGGCATACCCGATTATTTGCGGAAGCGAAGGTACGATTGTTGGTGCGCTGGCTGACAAGGTTAACCCTGAAACGGGAAGGGTGACGCACGGAAAGCTAAAGGATTACACGCCTTACTTCGTGGCGGTCGATGAGGGGCACCACGTTGCCGTAGATGACTACGTGGCATCAGAGATGGCTGAAGAAACCTACGAGCAGATGGTGGCGGGGAAGCGTACGGCGTACACCATCATCATCCGGACTCTACAAAAGCGTTGCCGTGAGAAATACGGTCGCGAGCTGGTGCTGATGAACTTTACGGGTACGCCATACCGTGGCGTTGATCCGATTATTAACGAGAACCTGGCAACACCTGGACTCTGGCGAAAGTCCATCGTGGATATCAGCACGGATTATCTGGTCAAGTTCGGCGCGGTAGTGCCTACCAGATTTGGTGACACAGGCGGCCTGAAGTACGATCTTGGCGCGTTCCATTCCTCAGGAGAGGAGGGTATTAAGGACTACAGCGCCGAAGAGCTTCGGCAGATGGAGAAGTCCATTCACGATCAGGGCACGTTAACGCAGAAAATAATGCTGGAAGTGCAGCGCATCGCCAAAGATATGCACTCAGTGCTCATCACCTGCGCGGGTAAGAAGCACTGCCAGGAGGCCGCGGCGGCTCTACTACCTGGCGAGACTTATGCCATTATCACGGAGGATTCTTACAACCAGAAGGAGCGGCTGGCCGTCATTGAGGAGATTAAGGCTGGAAAGATAAAGTACACTTTTCAGATCGGCACCATGACCACCGGCGTGAATATCCCCATCTGGCAGGTTAACGTACTGCTGCGGCCAATAGGAAGCCTTACGCTTCTAACTCAGTTGCTGGGTCGAACCATGCGCAAGCTGAAGAAGGAGCAGGTTGAGGCAGGATTAGTTAAAGATCATGCTCTGGTTTTGGATTACGCCGGATGCATGGATGACCTCGGAACCATGTACTTTGATACGATGCTGGAGCAGTACCAGTATCAGCAGGCAGAGATTGACGATGATTTCATTACCTGCCCAGTATGTGACGGACAAAACAGCCCATTCGCGCGACGCTGCATCAACACAGATTATAATGGCGATCGCTGCGAGTTTTTCTTCAAGTTCAGGCTGTGCGAAACATATACCGACAACGCGGGTAAGGTGATTAAAGAAGGTTGCGGTACGAAGAACGACCCGTGCGCCAGGTTCTGCCGTTGCTGCGGGGGTACTCTTATCGATCCGAACGACAAGCTGTCCAGCACGCACTACCGGGAAGGCGACTATTACGACGTCCTGGATTTCAAGATGAAACTGACCAGCGACCAGAAGGCTATCGTTTTCGAATATAAGCTGGATGACCGAAATGGAGGTGACTTCTTCGCCCGGGAGACATTCATGCCGGAATCAGATCAGGCCTGGGCCAGAAACGCATTCAAGACGAATGCGGTGGGTAAGCATATCGTTAACCCTAGAGTACGTTCGGAAGTTCGCGGCATCCGCAACGCTATCCGCATCATGAGTTATGCAAGCGAATTTATGCGCCCTAAGCAGGTCAGCCATCGCAGATCTGGTAAGGGTAAAGGCAAAGACGTTATCGCGCACAAGGTGTTCTGATGGAAAAATTCCCGCACCTGCCAGAAGAGGAAGATGGCCGCCTGGAGTGGCTGCATCAGGCTGATTGCTTTAGCTGGGTTAGCGAGCATCACCCTTGGCTGGTCTTTGCGCACGTCAGTAATGAGAGCGGCACTAAGTCATCGGCAGGATTCATCGAGAAGCGCCGACGGATGGGTGTAGTGAAAGGGGTTAGCGACAACATGATCCTGACGCCAACCAATGCAGGCCACCCATTCAGCATGGTTGAGCTGAAGCGACCAATGAAGAAGTCTAAACCATCGCCTGAGCAGCTTGCTTTTGGTGAGCGATTGGAGGCTAATGGCGGTCTGTTTGTAGTCGTTTGGGGGCACCTAGCTTTCCGGCGCTTCATTCAAAAATATTACCAATAGAATAGTAGACGCGATGACTTAGCGGTGATATTATCCTTATACAGATTATCGAGGAGGTGTTATGCGTATTTTACTGAAAAACAATGGCGGTTATGCAGGAATGGAGTTTGTGCAATTCCCTGTAGAGGTTGAAGGTAAGGATAATGGCGAGGGATGCTACCAAGTAGAGTGCTCTGAGCTTGTTCGCGTTGGGGCAGATGCTGACTTCTTTTGTGATGAACACCTGTGGAATTTTGTTACTGGAGTTCACCTGGGGGTTATTGAATGATAATTAAACTATTAAAACCAGGCGGTATGGGTCAGTTCGCTGACTTTAACGACACGTCATTCCCTTTGCGCATTCGGGCGCGTTCACGCAGAAGTAAAGAGAACGGCAAAGTAACTGGATACTTTGTTTCTCAGCGAGAGCTTTTAAAGCATGGCATCCAGCCAAACAAGTCGCTCTGCGGAAACGATGACTTTTATTTTTCACTGGCGTTAGGTGAATGCGAGAAGGCGAAATGACCATCCAAATATTCTCAAGTGCTCAACTGAGCAACGAAGATTATCATCTGAACACAACTCACGTTTCCGGCACGACGCTGCACAAGCTTTTTACCACTTGCCCGGCCAGCGTGCGCTACGGGGTGGAAACGGATGATGACGGCAACATAATCGACAAGAAGTCTCGCGCCCTGGAGTTCGGTAGCTGCGCACACACAAACTTCCTTGAGCAGAGCAAGTTTGATGAAGAGTATATGCGTGGCACAACGAAAGAGGATGAATTTTCTGGAGAACTGATAATCACAAAGACAGCCTGTGAAGGTTGGCTGAGAAGCCGCGGTATTAAGGGGTTTTCAGGAAAGGCTTACCATGAGCTTATCTCAATGATAAGGTCGGCCCAGAAGCCTGGAGAAGAGGTTTTTATCCTGGCTGAGATTGAAGAAAAGGAATCCAAGCTGGCAGATCAGTCCTGTCGAAAGCTGATCCGTGGTGATGACTTCGACGCCTGCATGAAAATGCGTGAGGTGCTTTATCAGAACGGCGGCATCAGGGACATTATGGAACTTGGCGAGCCAGAGGTAAGCGTATTCGCAGTTATTGATGATGTTCCCGTAAAGGTGCGTTTCGACTACATCTATGACTGGCGCATCATCGACTACAAAACCACGGCCAGCGCAAACCCTCAGGAATTTGCTAGGCAGTGCTACAACGCCGGGTATTACCTGAAGATGGCTCTTCAGCATGACGTGTTTGAGATAGCCTATGGGCAGAAGCCAAAGGAAGTTAAGCTTCTGGCTCAGGAGAAGAAGAACCCGTTCATTCCTGCCATGTATCGCATCCAGGAGGAGCAGCTGGCTATTGGACGTCTGCAGTATCGATCTGCATTGCAAACATGGCGTGCTTGCGTAGAGAAAGACGTCTGGCCTGCGTATGGCGGTGGCGCGGAGCTGGAGTTACAGACTCCAGCATTCGTCAAGAACCAGTATAAGGATTTTATTAAATGATACTCAGCGAGAAAAGCAGCAACTTCATTAAGGCTTTCTTCGAGGTTCGATCGCTAATCAGCGGCAAGGTTGAGAAGAACACGGCCAACAACCACCTTAAAAGCAAATATGCCGATCTGGGTTCTGTGTTCAAGGCAATCACGCCTGCGATGGAGGCAAACAGGATCGTACCTATCCAGAGCGCTACCATGAACGACCGCAGCCAGGTTGAGGTTGTCACTGTCCTGATGCACGAAAGCGGGGAGAGCGCGACCTTCACAAGTTGCATCCCTCTGGCAAAGGCAGACGCTCACGGTTTCGGCAGTGCTTTCACCTATGCTCGCCGATACTCGCTGATGGGGATCTTCGGCCTTGTCCCGGCAGACGACGACGGCAACGCTTCACGCAAGAGCGCGAAGGACGTAACCAAGTCACTATCTGGCTGCACAGACGTTGCTGCGATGGATGTAGTCATGGAGGCGGCGCGTAAGTACTTCTCCGGAGACCAGGCTAGCATGCGCGTCATTCAGTCGCATTACGAGAAACTGAAGGCAGACATGGTTGTCGGTAACGCAGAACCTTTCCGGCCGTTGCAGCCAAGGCAGAAGCCACAGCCACAATCAGATAAAACCGAATCACCGAAAGGTGATAACATCGAACCAGAAATTAACTTCTGACAGGAATAAAATATGCACGTAATCACAGGCCAGATCAGGAAAGACGTTTACACGAAGGAAGGTAACGGCAACAAGGGACGTTGGAAAATGTATGCGGTTGATCTTTCAGAGCGATATAAAGACAGGGACGGAGCGACTCAGTATACCAATTACAGAGCGACGTTCTTCGCAAGTGAAAACCAGATCCAGTATTACGATCAGTGGATCCAGAAGGGCCAGGTAATCTCTGCCACAGCTAAAACGCTGGCGGTAAATGTGCGCGATAGCAACGGCAAAACTTATATCACGCTGGAGATGGAGCGACCAGATCTGGCGTTCTTTGAGGATGCCAGATCTCAACAGGGTGGCGGCCAGCAGCAACATCAGCAACAGCAAGGTCAGCAGCAGCAACGACCGCAACAGCAGAATCAGCAGGCCAACAATGAACCGCCGATGGATTTCGACAATTCCGATATTCCTTTTTGAGGTTAAGCGATGAAAACAAACCTACAGCAGCAACGAAACAAAGCAGGGCTGACGCAACAGCAACTGGCCGACCTGGCAGAAGTCAGCCAGCAGACTATCAGCAAGATTGAGGCGGAGGCAAAAGGATACTCGCCAACAATGGAGACGATGGTCAGGCTGGGTAACGCGCTAGGCATTCCGCTTGAATCTCTGATGAGTAAATAAGAAGAAGCCCCTTTCGGGGCTTTTTTTTATGGGATCGTTGGCTTTTCAGGAAATGTTACTGTATCAGATGTTTCCGCATTAACCCTGCTAAGCAATACTCGATACTTTTTCCATAAAGGCAAAGCTTCCTCCTCCAGCTCAGTTGCTATCCCCATATCTACGGCGTCCTGTAGAGTATCCCTCTTTTGTGTAGCTTCATTCATAAGAGAGCTTTTAAGAGAAATATTTCCATTAATTGCCATTGCCTTCTGCTGATCCAACTCTTCCTGTGTTGGAGGTGGGGGGATAAACTTCCCGTCTACATAAGTGAATCCTGGCCCTGCCTGCATACTGCCGTCGATAAGTACAGCTTGATTGCCGGCAGATGCGCCATAATCGAAATCTGGCTGGTCTTCAGGATCCCACGAGATAGAGTTTATTACCAGGCCATCTTTGTTCACAATTGCATATGCACCCATTATGAGTACTCCCATACGATAACAACACCACCGGCTCCAGCGCCACCGGAAAAACCAGCACGATTATAAGCAAATCCGCCGCCGCCGCCATTTCCATACCCCAAGGCACTTACCGGAGTAGCGCCATTGTTTGCCGGACTTAGAGTCTGCCCACCATAGAATGATGCCCCACCATTACCAGGGAAGATGGCTCCTGTGCTCGCCGCGATACCTGGGGATGAAGCTCCACCGCGAGCGTTCACAATATTTCCTCCGGTACAAACGCCCCCCGTAGATGGTGTCACAGTATACGGTACACCTGTCTGAGCCTGTGCTAAACCGCCACCACCGCCGTTAGCTACGATTACCGATCCAAAGGAAGACAGTCCTCCATCAGTTCCATTTGTCGGCGCCAGATTACCACCCGCCCCGCCCGTGCCAACCGTGATAGCTGTGGTTGTGATGCCAGAAGTAATCATGCTTTTCGCATAACCTCCGGCCCCACCACCATTTCCTATTGCGACCGTTGAAGACCCAGCAGCGCCGATGCCACCACCACCACCACCGCCCCCCTGAACTTCTACAATAATTTTTTTCGTGCCGGGAGTTGGCGTGTAAGTTCCACTTACAGTAAATATTTGTGGTGAGCCGAGAAGAGACCCAGGAGAGTTAGACGTGTTGATGTTAACCCCGTCACCATAGACAATCACAGATGACCCAGATGTTGACGCTACACCAGTTCCGCTGGGGGTTTTCACTGTAACTGTAAAATTACCTGTACAGTTGTTATCAATGCGCCAAACTTTAACCCACGCTGGCAGGACGAGTGAAATGTTAGCGGTCAATGCGCCAGATAGTACGATCCTGTCTTTTGATGCTTGTAGGGTAGTAGCGGTTATGCTTGCTGCCGCCAGTCCTGAAATATTGGTGACGCCATAGCTGTCAACAGGAACCCAGCCAGTGATCGCAGCCGTCGTATTCTCCGGGTTAGTGCTGTTGTCATCAATTGTATTTAGCCAGTATCCGCTGGCAGTGGAGTTTGGGATTAAAGCGCCTTTAGGATACCCAGCAAGACTGGTAGCAAACGCTGCGTCAAATTGATACCCACCGCCCGCGCTAAGATAACGCCCCTGACTGGACAGCTCGAACAGGATTTGGTTCATGTCCTGGCCTTTGGGTGGCAGTCCGCCGGCGCTTTTAAGGGTCATGGTGATGGCAGGGAATCCATCATCATAAGATGCCTGATTGCTTCCTGATGGCGTATCGGCAAGGATATCCTCACGCGGGCCATTCACACCAAACGGTGTACTATGTTTCTTTGGTGCGTCGTTAGCCTTCATTATTGAACTCCATAAAAAATACCCTCATTGAAGGGATATGCATCATCAGCGAAACCGAAATCCGGGTTCACGATCTGCGTTAGTCTTAGCTTAACACCGGTTGGTATTGGCATTACATCATAATTCATCAGTATGGCTTTCTCATAGGGCTGCAGCTCGAAAAGCGTTGTTATCCCCATAGCCATGCCAAAATAGTTGTTGCAGAAAACCATGCCACGACCTTTAAAAAGCATCCTCAGGAAGCGGTTTATCTCCGGAATAGTGGCGATTGAAATGTTACTGAAAGCCTTTGCCAGGATCAGCGTTCGGTATGCGTCATCGCCAAGCCGCACATTGGTCGTCTCCTGAACGCCTCCATAAAATGGGGAACTGTTGAAAGTGTCAGGATATCCGTCTCCCGTGCCGTTATCCGCCTCGTAAAAACCAAAACTATCGCTGTCAATGTCGGCAGTAATGTATCGGCTGATGTTGACTATTTTCCCCCACACGTCCAGCCCAAAGCTTCCGTTGGCGGTCAGATCCCAGACCTCATCAATGAATGTGTCTGTGAAATCTTCAAGGCTCACAGCATCATTGAAGGTGCTGATGATGTTAAGCAACTTCTCGCTGGCTGAGTATTGCTTCAGCACGGTATCTTGCCATGTCATGACAACACCACCTGAATATTGCCAGAAGATATCGTTGGCACTTCATCTATTCCCATCGTCACAGAAGGGAGGAAGTTTGTTCCGTCCTTTGAAACCTGAAGCGAGGTTATGCTAACCGTTCTTGGGTCGATAGCAATAACTGGAGCATAGAATCGACCAGATGATACAGTAGCCCCTATGCGAGCTTTGGGTATTCCGTCAACAAGACCATTCACCGAGTCCTGGATGGCATATTTGACCTGATTCGTGATGTCACTTGGTGGGTTAAGGCTTTTGTCCAGTTCAATCCGGAAGTAAAGAGGGGTTGGCTCTGGCCTGTTCCACTGCATCACATACTCAGGCTTTGGCGCTTCGTACTCATCATCATAAACGGTGTAAGTGGTGTCACCATTCATGTTTGCGCCTGGGTTATACGTGTTAAAAATTGCCTCCGCAACATCAGAATCCGATCCGCCATAAACGGCGATGTAAACGGAGTGAGGTTTTACGGAATAGGCAGTGCTTCCCTTGACAACCGCCGAATCCTCTCTGTTTGACCACACATAAGCGTCAAGCACTCCCGCAGTGCTTAGCAGGGCAGATCTGATGCTTCCATCTTGATTGCGGCTGCCACGGAAAACGGATTCCTTACGCCGAGTCTCAAACGCTATCCGCGATTCGACGTCAGAACCTACTACACCATCAGACTCGTTAAGGATTGCATCCCACCCAGGCACTGCTCGATAAATCTGATTAAGGTTGCCAGCAGGGCAGGGGATAGGGCCATTCGTCTGATTGGTGAAGTAACCGACCACGCTACCCGATGCAGGAATAGTGATATCATCTCTCGTAGCGTAAATATAACCATCTGTGTCGATTGCCGTGCTTCCTGCCGGGATAACAGTTCCAACCGCGCCCACGCAGTTAGCCGGGACAACAGTTCCCGTCCCTGCATTCCTGTCCATGAAGTAGATCCTGCCAATGCCATCCTGAAATCTCCCGGCGGCATAGTCAGGGTTTATCTGGTTGAAAAGGCATAGAATCTTGTCGTAAACCTGAGCGATGATGGCAGTGTCAGACATTGAGATCTGCCCCTGAGGTGAGCTTAAGCTCTCGCTATTGCTTCCCATCGCGGTATTGATGTCTGTCAGCCTGCCAGAAAGAACGTCGGCGATCTCCGGGACACTTATCCCGTTCTCTGTTATCGTTACGTCCGGCACTGATGTTTGAATAGTCGTCATATGGTAACCTGGGCCTCGTTTCCGGCTTCATCGGTAACCCGCAGCGTGCCGCGAGTAGACCTTGTAACTCTGTCAAAGTATACCGTACAAACAGCCTGCTCCACCACATCAAGCTTCAGCGCCTCATTTTGCATCTTCTGGGCGATATAAACATTGGATGGGCGCTTGCCAAGAACGTCAGTATCCCACGGAATGCCCAGCGTATTATCGTAATAGCATTCACCATAGAAAACGAGGCAGGCGCTGGCACTGTCCTGAGCCATAGCGATTTCACTGGTAGCGGTGGCTATATTACCCGCACCGTCAAGAGTCAGATCCCAGTCTTCAGGTGATAACTTCATTGTAGAGTAATTCATTATGCCCCCAAAGGCTGCGTAGAAGAGTTTCCGCTCTCAACGCCCTTGTGCGTATGGTTGTCAACTATAGCCCCACCCACAAGCTGTAGCTGGCCGTTAGCCATGACTTGCAGGCCATTAATATTCACCGGGCCATTGCTTTTGATATTAATTCCGCCACCGGTAAATTGCATATACTCTGATGGCTGACCATTCAGCACGCCTCCCAGGTAAATGCCATCTGACATGCTATGACGCCGTTTGCTGCCAGGGACTGACTCTGTTCTCTCCGTGCGGGCAATGGTTATATCCTGATCGCAAACAGCAAGAAAGCCAATATCACCAGGAACAGGATCCATAATTATGGCGCTTGCCCCGCGCTGCAATCTGAATACCGGGCAGCCGAAAATGGTTGAGTTGCCAATTTTCGCGCCAGAAGGGTCAACCTGAGTCACCATCGGCAGTGCGTCAACGGTAAGGTTTGGCGCCGAACCTTCTACAGAGACAACCTTGCACAGAACGATAAAGAAACGCTGCCCGAGCATCTGATTAAAGGTATAAGCAGCAGCCTCGGCGTCGCTGGTTTGTACGTTTGGTGGCTGATAAAAACTTTGATTATTGTTTGACATCTTGCCTCACGACTGCCTGAGCAACACTTAACCACGGGCCGTTTTTCATCCATGATGAAAGGTAGTGGTCAACTGCGAATATGTAACATATCCCCGATGCATGGGGGAGGTCTGTTATAAGCTTAACATTCCTGCCCTGTGAGATATAGGTGGAAAACTGCGTCTGGAAAGTAATCCCTGACTGAGTGAATACCGGGTATCCAATCAGCCCATGCTCTGCCGAAACTACCGGGTAATCATCGTAAATAGTTACTCCCGGCTGCCACACGGTAACCTCTTTCCCGTTAATAGCGAGCTGGAAGCCAGCCTCATTGCAAGCAGCCTTTACCTGAGCCAGGGGGCTGCCTGCCAGTGAAATATTATTGGAAAACTTGCCATCAATACCGACTGCTCGCAGCGTATACCCGTTAGCCTTGCAGATAGACTCTATCACGTCCTTGTATTGCTGCTTACCCTTGAAGGTAAAAGGCGCGGCCACGGTGCGGGCCATGCTGTTACCAGCTACCGCACTGAGAATTATTGCCGTGTCGGGGATCGCGTTCATGTTTGCGTAACAGGAGTAGATATCACCAGAAAAAACCATCGTGCCATCAGCGGTAATCGTCATTCCTATCTGCGATAGCTGATTGGTGTACGGGCCGATACCTTTTGCAGACAGCGCGGATATAAGTTCGATGCCAAGGCCGTATATTGTCGCCTCAGCCTGGAATCCGCCCGTGTTACCCATGTAAGAAACTTTGCAGGTCGCTTTGACGTTGGATAGCTTTATTTTGGTGTTGCCATTCTCATCAAAGGCGCCGCTGTAGTTTTCAAACTCGAACTCTAGAAGCTTATTACTGTACAAGTTCAGCCTCCGTCAGATAGAAGAGTTTGTACCTGCCGCCCAGTCCGGAATATTCAGGGTCGCTTGTCCCATCGGTATCCAGAAAAAAAAGATCTCCGGAGAAGCCGAGGTAGGAATATCTCACTATCTTGTTTGCGTAAAGGCAAGGAACACCCTGGATGATTGGCGTTCCGCGAAGAGACAAGTCCATGTAGATGGCGCTTTCTCTCTGCACAAGGCGGATATCGCATGGCTGATTTTCCAGCGTGACGCTGAAGCTCTGTTCTTTCACTGGCTCTAAAGAAAGCGTGATCATGATATTGCCCCGGAGATGCTTTTAACCAGCGTGGAGGCCTTGTCTGTGGCGCTCTTTGCTACTTCCGCAGCGGTTCGGCTTGCGGTGTCAGTAGCGCTTTGAAAGGACTCACTGACAGCATCGCCGATCTTACCTGTTAGCTGGCCTGTTTCCTTCTTCAGATTATTCCATGACTTGCTAAGCTCATCAACAGGCGAGGTCTTGGCGTTACCCAATCGTGACTCGCTGGAAACTCCCGTTACGCCGGATGAAATGCTATTGCTGGTCGGTTTCGAATCTGACTGACTGCCGGAAAGTTGCACTTCCAGTTGCTCAATCACCTCCTGGAAGTCAAGGAACACGCGCAGCAATGTTACTCCGCTCTGGGCAGTGACGCGATAGCTCCAGTCTATCAGGTCATAACCTTCAAGGGTTTCCTTCGGCGTCTCGATGTCGTATGTGTTAGTAGTTGATATCATTTCTTTCACGGTTGCAAGCACGTCAGACTGGCTGGTTGAGCTTAGTCCCAGAATGTCTGGGATACTACCGCTAAAGCCTGTCAGGCCAGAAACCACCACTTCTGCACGCACCAGGTTAGGCTCGCGCACTTTATTGATGGCCTGATACTTTCCTTTTTCCACTGGAGCTGTCGTGATTGATGCGCGGCCAGAAGGAGCGATGGACATCACCCCAGCAACATCAAGAGCGACGCCACCGCTGGAATAGCGAATGGCGTAAGAAGGGTTGATAACGCTGTTGATGATAGATAAAGGAGAGCCACCACCAATGGCGTTAAAAATATCTGCGGTATTTAGTGATAAAATGCTCATGATGGGTTAACAGCTCCTGATAATGCAACCGTTGTCTGTCCGCGTTTAGCCTGCTCGATAACCGAATCCATAAGCTGATCCACATTTTGCGGGTTGCTGTTTACCGTTACCGTGCCGATGTGTGTTGTGCTGGTCTGGCTCTGGTCAACGCTTGACTGCGAACCGGCCGGCATGTTGGCCTGGGATGTCATACGCTGATAGTAAGAAGCCACCTTGTTTGGATACTCTTGCGTCTCACGCGGCATGCTTCCAACACGTCCGCCAGCGATAAACTTATCCATGTTGCCCATACCCCAGTTGTAAGCCTGTAGGGCATCCTTAACGTTACCATTATACCTCTTCAGTAGCTGCGACATATATGCGCTGGCAGCAGCCCTGGATTTATGCGGGTCAAGCCTTTCATCAACTCCACCGCCAACTTGTAAGCCCATATCACGCGCAGTAGCAGGCATAAATTGATAAGCGCCGGCAGCGCCACTACGCTTGTTAACCGCGTAAGGGTTGCCACCTGATTCCGTCATCATCAGCGAGTTAAGCAATGCGTCGCCGTGGTTAGTGTTAAGGGTAGGGGTGACGGTTGAAGCGCCAGCCGGACTGAATCCCAGCAGCGATGAAATATTGTCCCACCATCCAGAATCTTTCGGCGGATCCATTGCCGCCTCCGGGTTTGTTGCGCCCTCACTTATCATTCGGCGATTATAATGAGACTTCCGTTTTTCTTTTTCATCCCACGATCCTGACAGCTCATTCCATAGCTTTCCAAGAGGAGAGTTAGCCCTTAAGTTTCCCCCTGCGGTAAGTTCAGGACCATAGGCTTTCTCTCTGTCACCCAGCATATCATCATATTTTTTATCAGCGTAAAGACCGGCAGCCATCAATGCGCCCATCGGAGTCCTTGCCCATGTAGCAGCCAGAATGAGAAGGGCATTACTTGTCCCACCTACGGAATCGGTAAATTTACCTGCCCACTCACCAGCTTCCTTAAAGAAGTCTTTAATGTCTCCTTTGTGGTTATCAATCCAATCGCCAAACTCCTTCAGTACCTCGTTAACGTCCTTACCGAACGCCTCCACGAAAGTTTGCCCAAGCCCGTCCACAGTCTGGTTAAGCTGCTCAAGGGTTTTGTTTACCTCTCGGGCGCGTGCAATGGCAGGGTCGGTTGCGTTGGAGCGCTTTTCGTAATCCTTCTGGAGCGAGTTGATGTCCCCGTTATACATCAGGTCGAACATGTCCGCCTGCCCGCCGGAGCGCTCCCACATAACCTGAGCCTGATCTTTCCCCAACTTACGCAACGCCTGCGCCTGAGCAACCAGAGCTTTCCCTGGGTCTGCCTGCCCAATGATATCAACACCAGTCATGCCCTGAAGCTGCATAGTGGCGATAGTGCTTTCATCGGGCGCGCCCATACCCGTTCGCTGCCATAGCTGAGCATTTTTCAGACGCATGAGCATGCTGGACATTGATCCGCCAGACACGCCAGCAGCATTCGCGGCGCGGGTGAAACCGTCCAGTGATCGTGCCGACATTCCAAGGAAGCTGGACATATTTCCCATCTGCACCAGATCGCGAGTTGTGGATGTGAACATCCTGCGAGCACCTTCCAGGGTAAGCGCTACGCCAAGGAACTTAGCGGCACCCATCTGGATGGTATTGAAGCTGCGCTTACTGGCCTCGCCAAGGCTGCCTACAGTCCCGGAAAGCTTCCCGAACTCAGCATCCATCTCCCGAACAGGGCGCTTGGTTTTATTCCCCAGGTCGGCAACCTCATCCTCAACCTTCTTCTTGTTGTTGAGGAAATCATCTACCTGGATGGAAATTTTATACGCTAGGCTTTCTACAATCATTATTTTGCCGCCTGATGTTTATGCCATACCCGCTGGTTGTAGTTCTCAACCATTATCGCCTCAAGGATGTTATACATATCGCGCACTGATAGCTTTTCCTGAAGGTCAATATAAGACGCCCGCCCGGACGACATAATCGCGCAGGCGGACATTGAAAGGTTTACGGCTGATACTAATTGCTGCGGCGGGTCATCTTCCCTCATAAAGGGGAATTCTACTCGCCGCCTACTGCCAAAAAACCGAAGTTTACCTCAAACACCTTATCCATCAGCCTGCGGATGGTATCAACCTCTTCAAAATCCATTTTACCCTGAACAGGGCGCATCTGAGTATTGCCGTTATGCTCAATGACAACCTGCACGGTAGCCATCAATCGGTCACGCAAAAGCCTTGAAACATCAGGGTTGGCAGCGGAAAGAACACTCAGACCGACAGTTGCAAGACCCGCGCAGCCCATAGAGATTACGTCTGGCTCGATACCAGTAAATCCGCTTTCTCCCATGCTGCGAAACAGATCTTGCGCCATCTCATCAGCATCCCATGCCGACATCTCCGTGATGATGAACTTCTTGCCAAAATCACGACTCTTCTGGTTGTCGATTTCAAATGTTACTTCTTTCCGCGCCATTTAATTAACTCCGAGTTACTGATTCAAAGTGGAATACTGCCGCACGCGGCTGGAGGATACGGCGGCCAGGAGGGGTGGGGTTCCAGGTGTACAGTACGCCATTCACGAAGTTCCACTTGGCATCCAGTGATGGTACAGACAAAGTTGCGTTAACGGCGAAAGCAGTGATTGCCGTGCGCTCTGCTGCATAAAGCTGGTCGAGGTTCAGACCGGCCTGAGAAGTAGCCATCAGGTTAATGGTGAACTCAACCGGGTTGAAGATGAAGCCAGCATGGTATTTACCATCTGCCGACATCATATCCTCTTTGTTCTGAAGAGAACCCGTCTCAAACATGGAGTCCGCTGAGTAATCATCAACATCGAAACCTGCCGGGAATAGGGCAGGGACTACGATCCTGAGCTTACTGTTTGCGCTGGTAATGTTAATTGGCATTTTATTTCCTTACAGGATCGCAGTTGATGACATATCAATAGACTGAATGAGCTGGCCGTCTACATAGTAGAATACCACGCCATTAAGCTCACGGGAAATACGACTCGCACCCGTCTGAGTTGGGATATGCAGATACCAGCCATCGCTGTACAGAGGAGCAGAGATATCTTTGCCCACAACGTTTGTAACCTGCTTGATCTGCGAGTTATCCAGAGTCACGCCGCGCTGAATTGCGCCGAAGTTAACCGCGTTGTTTGCAACATCAATGGTGGCTGCCTGAACGGAAGCGTAACCCTGCGCGTTATAGCTGTAACTTTGGTTGTTGGTGAACAACTCAGCATAAGCTGAAACGAGGTTGGCGTTCATCCATACCTGATTGATGAATGAGTCCAGCCACAGGAATGATCCGGTAATGCTTCCATCAGCCGCATAGTCCTTCAGCGTCTTATTTAGGCCGTAACTACCGTAGTAGTTGTAACCATTACTTTCCAGCGCGTTTGCCGCAGCCAGGTTGGTTACCTTTGGCGTAACGCCACTAAACGCGCGGAACTTATAGGACACGCGACCCGCTGTCTGGTCAAAATTGATGCTGCCAGCGTAAGCCAGTGCGGTAACAGCATCCAGATAGTCGCCATAAACAGGGAAGACGCCAGCGTATCCGGCGGGTGTTACCTGGGTGGGGACGAAAGCAGTCGAGCTGTTGGCTACCAGTGCATCGGCACTGCTGTCATGCATGGAATAGAAGTATCGGCTATTCTGGTTGTTAACCCAGGCACAAAGCTCCAACTTCTCAACATCATCCAGATCATTAATGACAGAGAAGCCGATCCAGTTTTGATTCTGATTGGTGATGTTGGTCATCGTGTCGGTCAGAGATGTCACGTCGTTACCGGCCGAAGTGGTCGCACCAGAAGCGGTGGTCAGCTTCAGTCCGGTTGTCAGGGCAGATGCATTGGCCGCGCTCACTTTGGAATCGGCACCCGTGGTAGCAGAAGTGAAAATGAACGTGTTGCTGGTTGCGTTCCACGTAACGTTGACGCCAGTGAATGCCGCCTGAAGCAGGGTGGCGATATTGCTCTGGCTGGTAGCTGCTGACAGGTTAACCGTCTGGCTGGTCTTTGAAGCGCCGTCTACCGTGAGGGTAATAGTTCCCGGCGTCAGAGCCTTCAGCGTGTTCAGTGGGACGCCCTTCAGGCTGCCTGACATCATATAGCCAGCAGCAGCGGTAAGCTGGGTGCGTGACATCAGCAGCACGCCCGGAGTTACGGATGAATTGTCGTAGCCGTTAAAGTAAACTGCGGCAGCAAGGTATTCGGGGGAACCAGAGCCAAGCAGGGCAGCCACTTCTGACGCCTGGTAAAATTCCATAACCCTCCCTGACGGGATGAGAACGTTTTCGGTCAGGATAAGTCCGTTAGCGTCCAGCGCATCACCCGCAGGGGACACGGTGTTCGGCGTGATCGAGAAATCTTTACTTAATGGGATGGTGCTCATTTATTGTCCACCTGTTCAAGAGTGATGCTGGCGTGATCGAAATAATCCTGCCGTAATGTTACCGTAATATGTGCCTGCAATGACAGGGTGACAATGTATCTCTCCTGCCACTGGCTCTCGGCGTTAATCATCGGAGCCTGCATTGCCTCAGTAGAGTAGAGTGGGGCAAGGCGTGCATCCAGTGCGTTGATTGTCTCATATCCGTAAGAACTGGCAAACAAAGTTTCTAACGCTACGGCCCGATCCCCGGCGTTTTCGCCATAAATATCCACCTGAACGTCAGCCTGTCTCGTTTCCGTGTAGCTCATCTTTGAGGTTGCGCTGTCGCCAGTGTCGCCTTTGATGTCTCGCGTCGTTCCCAGGCGCTTAAATCTCAGTGGGGTGATAATGCAAAACTGACCCTTCGGCATCGGCACTCTGTCAACCTGAGCCTGATGGCAAGCTCCTGCAATCGGCTCGATAAAGTCGGCCAGCGTGTCAATCAGGTTATCAATGGTGTAATCGTTCATTCAGCCACCTGCAAGCATACCAGAAGCCTCGACCAGTCCGGCCAGATCTCCAGAGGCTCAATCACCAGCCATTCCTTACCGTCAATAATAAACAGGTCGCCGCCTTTTTCCATCTCGCGGTTGACGCTGTAGTACTGGCCGTTGATATGCACGGATTTAAACAGACCCTGAATGTTCAGACCGTCAACATGCTGTAGGTCGCCTTTGCTCAATGGCTGGAGTTGCAAAACCACATCCTGATCGGGGTAGTACTGCGGAATGGGCTTGCGGCCCGGCCCCATAACTTCCCCCTGGTAAATGCGGGAAATCGCTTTAATGTCAGGATTAACCGTGGTTATTGCAGATCTGACTATCGCGTGCAGGTTCATAATTCTTCCTCACCATCAATCTCAGAAACCTGGTACTTAATAGAGTTGAGCATAGTCTTTGTATCTTCCAGTGGCTTCGTTGACATGTTGCCGCGCTCCTGCCTTTCTCGTATGGTACGAGCAGAAAGAGCAGGATCCATAAGCTGGGTGATGGATATGTAAACATCGGATGCAGCCAGAGCACCAACCACCTCAAGAACCTGCTCGACAGGAGCGCCGGCACGAATACCCCTGGCAATCGTGTCTTTCCAGTTATCCTGATTGTTGGCTATTGCGTTGCGGAAGAATGGGCGGGCTGGGATTCGCTCTGATGGTTCGCCATATTCGTTCTTTGCAGCCACGGCGGCGACGCTTGTGCCATCAGGATAGGTTTCACCTTCAACAAAGCCAATCCTTACCTGCTTATTACCCAGGTCGTTGGCTACCTTGTTGAGGAAATCAATAATCTTGTCTGACATAGCGGTAAGTCATGCCAGGGTAGTACTTAGCCATGCGGTAAACCTTGGTGGCCTGCCAGAATGACAATCCGTAAGGGCTTTGCGTATACCAGGCGGTTCCTGCACCTATAGCGCCAAGTTCGAAGCCAACAGATACACTACCCTCGCTGGCTGATGATGCACGGCCAACAAGGCCAGACCCGCCATTACCTCTGGCGTCGCCATATCGCCCGTACGCAAGGTGAGCCATCAGAAGGTAAAGAAGTCGTTCACGCTTGCTCAGATCTGAAACAGCAGAGTACGCATCATTGCTGAGGTAGTCGGTCGCCTCATCAAAAAGGAACTGTAGCTGAACGTCTGTTACAGCGTCAAAATCCGGGAACAATGCCCGAAATTTAGGTATATCAAGCGTGACGACTTGTAGCATTAGTCTTCGCCTTTATCTTCTTTAACGCCAGCGGATTCAGGAGTTGCCTGTTCCAGACCAGTTTTCTGCTTCTCGCGCTCTTTGGCAGCATCAGCGGCTGACTTGCGGTCGCCAGTAGCAAACACCAGGCCGTTCACGAGGGCAGGGGATTTGGCATGCGCCTTCTCGTAGTCTTCCCAGATATCAGCAGGAACACCTTCGGTGATGCCGTAGCCGTTGATGATGCTGGATGAGTTAGCGCCCAACAGGGTGAATTCCTTGCCAGCACCGCGAATCTTCAGGCCGTTCGGCAGCTTGCAGCCGATAACGTAATCTTTTTTAGAAGCCATGATAGCTGTTCCTCATAAAATAAAGCCGCCCCGAAGAGCGGCGGTGTTATAAGTCTATCACACACCCAGCATACTGGACACTGCCAGCGGCTGAGTAATCACAGCGCCGTAGGTGGCAGCAGAGTATTTCTGCTTGTAGCTGGAAACCTGCGGGATAAGCGGATGAGCGCGCAGCTTGTCGCTGTAGGCCAGATAGCCAGTTTCCTGACCCTGAATGCGGGTAGCAAACATCTGCACCAGCTCGCCAGCATCAGTGCTGTACTGCGGCGCCACCACGAAACGGATGTTCGGGAAGCTGTCACGAACCATCTTCTCTACGGTGTTACCGAAGATTTCGTTGGCACGCTTGAACCACACGGACGCTTTCGGAGACATCGCCAGAACCAGATCGGATGCCATGTTGATGCCATCACCCAGCACGCCATTGGTGCGCGAAATCAGATCTTCGTACAGAGCCAGGATATCGTTATAGATACCCAGCACTGATTTCTCAGACCACAGCACCGAGCCGTTATCCGTGTTAGGGGAGATAGGCGCTGGCAGAGATGGATCGTTCAGGATGCCGTAGTTTTGGATACCGGTAACGCCGTAGAAGTAGAAGCGGTTGGCGGCCTGATTCAGCACGATAGCGGCAGCGCGTTGCTTCTCAGCAGCATATGCCAGACCAGTCAGGCCGTAGCGTTCCTGCTCCAGTTCGCCATAGGTTACCATCGTCTGATAGCGGTAAACCTGACGGTTTTCCCACTGTGACGTGACCTGAACCGCACCTTGCTCGCTGTAATCGTCATACGCGACGATATCACCGGTAGGCTCAACGCGCTGGATCATCAGGTTGTCCTGAGCCCATGAGCCTTTCATGCGCTCAGGGAACAGCTCAGTTGATGTCAGATTCGCGAATAAGGTACGGATGACTTCCGGTTCGATGAAGCTGGACACGATAGTCGGGATGCCGCCGCTTGGTGGCAGCATTGGCTGCGGGTCGGCGTCGTTTGCGAACTTGGTAACCGTAGCAGGGAGGTGAACACCTCGTTTTGCTGCCTGGGCACGGAAGGCCGCGAAATCAGCCTGAGTTAAGTTATGCATCTTTATTTGCTCCAGGAAGAAATGATAATCAGGTCACCAATGGCCGCGCCGTGCGCAACCCAGAATCCGGTTTCAACAAATCCAGTCACGGTAGCACCAGCAGCACCGGTCGCCAGCTTGCCGTTGGTCAGGCTTGCAAATACTTTCTGGCCCTGCGTTGCAACGGTGGTGGACTTAGCCCAGAAATCGCCGCCAACTTTAGGGGCAACTTCGCGACCAGCAGCAATCAGCATCGAACCATTCTGGAACGGGTAGATTGTCGCCTGGTGTACGTTCTGGATAAAGCCAACGGGAGTTGAGTCAGCAGCAGGAGCTACGTTAGTTACCACGACTGAATCAACCGCCTCGCGGAAAACGAAGGTACCGATGGTTACGCCATTCTCGCCAGCGCGGAACGACTCAGGGCCGCCAGCGGCTGCGATGATCGGGCTGGTAGATGCTGGCTGCGCTTCGGCACCAACACCCACATAAACATTAACGCCAGTTTGGAAAGCCATCTTTATTTACCCTCGAAGAAGTTGTTAACGCGGCTCATTGAGTCGGCAGTAACCGTAGGTGCTGCGTCATTCGCCATTGTGCGCGAAGTTTTCAGCATGTCAACCATCGGCTTCAGTGCAGCAGATGGCAGGGCATCTACGCCTTTAACGCCAGCGTGGTTCAGCGTTGCGCGGTACAGCTCTTCTGCTGAGTCGCAGGCCATGTTGCCAACGAAAGGCGCGCAATCACGCTCTGCCTGGCGCAGGGCGCGATACTCACCCTGAAGCTGATCACGCAGGCGCTGCTCGATAGCTTTGGAGTCGGAAGCCATGCGGCGCTCTTTCTCTTCGCTTTCCTTAATGCGCTCATCGCGCTCTTTAGCCATGCGGGCCATACGCTCTTCTTCGGTTTCATCGGCATCAGAGTCATCGGCCATTTTTTCTTTCTTGCTGTCCTTTTCTTTATCGTCGTCCTTATCTTCATCTTCGACGATTTTCTTAACTTCTTTTTCCACTTCATCGGGATTCGCATCACTCGCCAGACGCGGCTTAACGAAGGCCCATAGCTTATTGAACTTAGACATTATGTCGTATCCTATCGGTTTGGAGTCGTACACTAAAACGTCAGGGCCAGCCCGTCCGTCCGGAACTATAGCAACGTGATTGCAAACAATGTCACGCATCACGCCGTCGTATTCTTCGCCATTATACACACCTGGCGTCATGTCTGCACGATATCGGTAAGAAGAGGAAATCTCGCGCTGCTGGTTGGACTCGATCCCGGCGATAGACTTATCGTCCCATACGACCATCGAGTTATTCAGCATAGTGCCATCGAAGTTAGCCCCCTCACCAGTAGAGCCGATAATGGCATCTTTGGGCGGGGCTGAGGCGAAAACAGGGAGGTGGGTATTGAGTACAGGCTTTTTGTTGAATGTCGGCGCAGCCTTCTTCAGCTCTTCAGGGCAACGCAGCATTTTGTAAGGGGTTGCAGCATCCAGTCCAAGAGCTTCCGAGTCAGGGATTTCCCGGCCATAGTAAGTGCAGACGTTCGCCTTGCTGATAGGTGTCATAGATACGTGCAAAAGCCCATCCTGGTCAAACGTTCTCACGCTGGCCCGGTCGAAAGCTAACACACTTTGCACCTGAGTAACTTCGGTTGTCATTGCACCTAACGCCTTACAATCAGAATATTCAGCATTATGCAATGATGATTAGGATAAAGCAAGCGGCGGGGTAGGGTAGGGGTTAAAGCGCCCGAAGGCGCTTGTGGTTAATGCAGGCTCGGATGACAACCATCTTCGATATCATCAGCAGCATCGCGTAAAGTCGCGGCGACTGCCATGTAGGTTGATGGCTTAATCTGAATCTCCACATCATCAGACTCTTCGTCGTATAGATAGTCAGCCAGCAAGATATCTTCGCCTCGGTCTTCGTATCGTACTGTTACTTTAATTTTGCCCATTTATTTCCCCAGAGCCTTGGCGATTGCTGCCAGTGATTTCTTGCCAACTTCGGTATCTTCCAGATCCCAGAATCCAGCATCAACTGAGTCTGCAAGCTGCTTGTAGTCGGCGAATAATTCTTGCAGCGCCTCCAGTAGCTCAGGGGCTGCGGCCATGAGAGTGGCATTATATTCATCTTGCTCCCACGAAGTATCATCCCCATTAATCTCTGCAATACAAGAACCTTCCGACTCGATAACTGTATCGGCTGCAACCCAAGGCCCCGGCGTGCCTTTAAAATCTTTCATTATTTCCCCTCCAGATAATATTCCCGCACTGCTTTAGAAAGCTGGCTGCGTGTCATTGTTTCACCCTGACGGTGTGTTATGCCAGTATTGCTTGGCTTTAGCCTGAACAGATCGCCACAGGCCATCATGACAACCTTTCGCTTCTCACCGCGGAACATGATCATTTATCTTTGCTCCTTTCGATCTGAATGCGACGCTCCGCGAAACATGCGAAAGCTTTTGCGTAGTTTCCAGCCTTGCGGAACTCCAGGCCTCGCTGATGCGACATCACCGCGAGCTGGTGGAAGTGGTAGCGAATGTAACTTGTCATGATAACCTCTGTGTTGCTGTCTGTGGTTATCAATATATCCTTAAACGGATGGCGAGTCTTTAGCAATTTGTGCTGTTAATAAAACCCCGCACGCGGCGGGTTTCGGTTAATCTACAAGCGCCTTTATTGTCATAAATAAAATTGCAGCTGCAAAAGGCGCGGCGAAGCCAATCAAAAAGCTCACCATGTCAATCTGCATCAATTCCATCCTCAGGAAAAGCATACCAGCGTACGTATTGTACGCATTCTTTTCTGCAAGCAAATGACTCCTTCATTCCTAAAACGCGAAGAAAGTCATCATCGCAAACTTCAGGGTAAGTTAAAGCGTCCAGGGATATAATGTCACCGCTTATAAGCCTTACTTCTACATGCATAATGTCCTTTGGCGTGATTGTATATGCCATTTTTATCTACCTGTGTTGTTAGTTAAAATCCATATACAGAATATCACATATCCGTATTCCGTCAATCACCATTTCACCACAGGGCGCCATGAGCATTGGCAGTTGGGGAGCTGACCAGGCATTACCCACTCTCCATCCAGGAAGCACCCCTTATCCAGTCTGAAGCTCTTACGTTCGCTTCCCGCCTTAACGTGGCTGTGACGTGGGTTGTGTTGCCCGCCGCTGTGTATCCATTCGCCTTCCTCAATGCCCGCGGCCATCTGCCTGACTGCCGAAAGGGTGGAGGTGGTTTTCCTTACCTGGTCACTCGCAATGCGTTCTGCACGGCGGCGCGTAATGCCTTCGCGCTCACCGAAGTTCTTCACAAGCTCATCCGCAAGCTGCTTGCGGTCACCGCCTTTGGCTACGGCGCGATAAACCATGCCCTCAACGTCAGTGAAATACTTCTCTGGTATCGACTTAATCAGGCTGACATTCTCGGCAATGATAGCCTCCTGCCGCTCCTCCATCGCTGGCGTCCACTGCATCTGGATGGTCATGCTCTGCTGCCTGGCTGAAGCATGAAGGTTTCGATCGACGCTTTTCGTCGTCTCGTCAACCATCCGGTCAGATACGCCAGTTGCCATCTCCACGAATCGGTTAACCCACTTTGCAGCCAGTGAGCGCAGGGCGTTACGGACAATTTTAACCGGATTGGCATCCATCGCCATCGCGGGATCTGCTAACGGATTACCCTCGAATACCTGCAACACCTGCGACTTGACATCCTTGTTCATCGCGCGAATTTCACGAAGCAGGGTAGAGCGATACCATGCGATATCGCCCGCGTTGTAGGTGACGGGCCTAAACTTCCTCTGTTTCTTCCGGCTCATATCCTTCCCCTAAGTTCTCAAAGCCACCGCCCTGGATCTCGCGAAGAGCGTCGCGGCTCTCATCGGAGTTAATCATCATGGAATCAGCAGCAATGGCGATCGTGCGCACCTTGATCTCGTTAATCTCCGCTTTCTCTTTGTCAGACAGCTCATTCAGTGGGCGGAACTCGAAATAAATCTCCGGCTTAATCTCACCGAACTCGGCAAGCTGGATGATCTTGAAGATATTCTCCAGCGCCCGGCGGATGTCGCTCTCCTGCATGCCGGATATGGTTTCGTGCCATGTCTCCAGCTCAGAATCACCCGAAGCATTCAGCCCTGCGGGTGCGTTACCCAGCAACTTGAGGTTGGTCACCCTGGCAGGAATACAAAGCTGATCCTGATAGTTCGACAGAAGGCTGGACAGGTCGCTCAGGGAAGTTTGCTGGTGTAACAAATCCTCGGCAGTGTCGATAGCCCAAATCCCGCTATTTTCCTGGTAGTTGGTGAAAAGCTTAATGCGTCTATCAAACTCACCCGGCTCCTGTAAACGAGCATCCATATCCGTCTTGAGCGCACGCATACGCAGGGTGCGGATGATGGCCGAAACGTTACGCTTAACGTCTCGCCAGTCGCAAACGTAGCTCTCCATGAGCTGAATCAGTGACAGGCCACCGAAGTTATACGACGGCTTCAGGATTTGCTGCACCGGGCGACTGACGATATCAATGAAGCGAGACTCATGCACGGTCTGGCCCATCACGAACCACTGGCTGGGTTTGTAGAAGTCAGCGCGAAGAGGGTATAGTGTGTTGTAGGTCGCCGGGTATACCCATGTAGGATCTACGCAGCGGAATGAAATCCCATCGCCTTTTTTAATGACGCGCTTATCCAGCACCAGTGGGCGGGTAAGTTCTTCCTCAGAAGCGCCCACATCGGCAAAGATATGCGCCACGCCAAAAGTAGCATCATGCTCCACGGCTTTGTGGATTAGGCGCTTGATATCGTACTTTACCAGCGCGTCCTCCATCAGCTCAACGTTCTCATCACCAGCCTCGGTAGACTTCACCTCGATCCAGTTACGAACCATCTCATCGGCCATGACGCGAACCATGTTGCTGTATTCAACCTGCTGCGCCATTGCTGCCAGCACAGGGTATCCCCGAAAGCACCCATACTCAGCGTTAAGCGGTAGCTGGTTGATGACCTCGTAGGGAGTGGAGTCCATTGCCATTGCCGATTGGACTTTATCCTCAGGCACAACACCAGGCAGCGGCTCATACGGCCTGACCTCAACGTAAGACTGCTCACGTTCGGCAGAGCGCTCTACCTGCTGGTTAGTAATGCGTGTCGGGCTGCGCTGGACTTCTTTTGTTGGTTGTTTCCTGCTCATTTAACTGCTCCGCCGGGAATTCTGAATGGTGTATTCATGGGTGCAAACGCCATGATAAATGAATCAGCGATATTAGGCGATTTAATGTCTCGCTTAGCCAGATCTTTCTTGCTTTCAACCTTTACCCTGCCAAGGTTGTCAAACTCTCTTTTTGGTATTGCAAGCTCGTATTTAAGCTTAGCAAGGTTAGGCATTTCACTGGATATACTTATCAAGTTTTCAGCCTTGTGTTTTGGTATCTCAGTGCCGTTTTTAATGGCATCGACCACCTGATAGGTTAGCCTGAATCTGTCCGCTACCGTCCACCACGCCTGGGCTTTCAGGTTAGCGAAGAAATCCTTATTGGTAATCTTTGGCTGATAGAATTTATCCGGGAACAGAACCCCAGATCCGGCGTTAAATTTGAGGAATGAAACATTATCGCCATCAAGTGACCTGTTTAGCTCGGTGAACTTGGCACCAGCAGAAGCACCAACGCCGATGCAGTCGTAAATGATCATGGCGCTTCTGTTTCTTGCCTCAGAATAGGCGCGAGTGCAGCTCTTAAGTAATTCATCCTCACCTGCTGACCATTCTTCGCAGTGATAGGCCACGGCGCCTTTGGCGTAGGTTATTGCGCAAAGGTCAGCGCCGCCATCAGCGATATCAAAGCCAAGTTTGGCACGCCCCTCATCACCAAATCCAATCAGGGTGTGCGCATCGATAGCAGCCTCAATCCAAGATGACTTAATAACGCTCTCATCGTCATCAGTACGGGGCAGCCCCAGCCAGACATGATCAAATGTCTCCGGGTTCTTCTTCCGATGGTTCTCGATCACCTCAAGAGCAGTGTTGGACAGAAAAGGGTTCTCGTTGAAGTTAATGTGCCGAACCAGCGTATTTGCTGGTGGGTCTACAACAAAGTTACGCCATACAAAGTCCGATACCAGCGATGGGTTGAACAGCAGCCAGCACTCAGACCCCTCCTTACGGATTGTTGGCTCAAGTATTTCCCACTGAGACTCAGTGAGCGCGTGCGACTCCTCAGACCAGAGGATGTCGATAGACTCAATAGACTTAATCTCACTGATATGCCTCCACAGGCCATAGAACATGAACTCGCTGCCGGTGCGCTTGTGGATTATCTTGTTCTCCAGAATTCGAAATTCCCCGGAAAGCCCGAAACGCTCGATCTGAATCTTCAGTAGTGCATAGACCGATTCCTCGATCTTGTTCTGGATCTGGCGCACACACAGGAATCGCAGCTTGTAACGTTGAGCCAGGAATACTGCCATCCCGGCAGCATCCCAAGACTTTGAGCTGCCGCGGCCGCCATACAGGATTTTGTTGCGCGCCCTCGTAGTCCAGAAAGGGCGGAGGGCAGGGTTAAGGGTGGCTGTCATTGAATGGCTTTATAAATAAAAGAGAAGATTATCGCCGTGGTCAGGCAAACGCAAAGGCAAGCGATGGTGTAAAGGATCCACTGGACAAAAAGGTATCGCCATTTATTACTTACTATCCAGTCAGCAATTTTTTCAATCTTATCCATCACTCATCACCCTGCTTATAAAAATCATCCAGCCCTTTCGGCTCAACGGTAATGCCGCCGCTGATTTCTGTGTGCTGTTTGAATGCCTGCACGTTGACGTGATCGCCGACGAGCTTGAGGGCTGCGATGGCGTTCTTTGCGTCATCACGATCCCAGCACTGCTCGTGCATCATCGTTGCACGTTTCAGTACATAATCGACATCAATCTTCGTTCTTTCAGACCTTTCCAATTTTAACTCCTCGATCCTTCTCAGGATGTTATCATCGGTCATCAGTCGGGAACCCTGCATTCTCGACGACCTTTCACTATAGCCACAACGTATAGCAGCCTGCGAGGCGTTTAAATCCTTAACGAATTCATTAGCGAACATCTCATGTCGCTCGTTGGCTAATGCTGGCATGTTATTATCTCTCAACAAAATATCTGAATTCAGTATATCACCAGCCAATCCATCAGAGCAACGTTTCCTGACCGCACGCGATGGTGACGGTTACGCCAGCCGTACCTGATTTGGTGAATAGCACTGGCTTTCCTGCGGGAACATCGAACGACATTACCTCGCTACGGTTGATTGTGCCGGCCAGTCCCAGAAGGATAGCATCGGTAACCCTGGCAACTTCTGCGCCATCGACTGTCGCGCTGATGGTAACATTCTGACCAACCGTCAGAAGCGCTGTAAGCGAATATGCGACGGTGTATGTCACTCTGGCGTTACGGGTTGAGCTGAGGGTGAAAGACGTTCCTATGGCCCGTACGTTTGCGCCTACAGGGGTTATGACTGGAGAGTTAATCCTGTCGAGGATAACTTTGTCTGCCGCAGACATTAAACCCGCAGCCATTGAGGTAGCCGTGCTCGTGGCCGTTGCATTGACTCCCGCTGGCCCCTGTGGCCCCTGAATGCCCTGAAGACCCTGAGGGCCGGTTAATCCAATTGGGCCTGCTGGGCCTGCAATCCCCTGATCGCCTTTGGCACCTGCTGGCCCCATCTGTCCTGTTGCGCCAGTATCACCTTTGGCGCCAGTTTCCCCTTTGACTCCCTGTTGGCCTGCCGGGCCTTGTGGCCCTGTGGCACCAGTAGCGCCTGTCAACCCCTGAATACCTTGCTCACCCTGCTTACCCTGCGGGCCTGCCGCTCCCGTTAAACCTGTTGCGCCAGCAGGGCCTGTTGCACCCTGAGGCCCAGCTTCGCCTTTATCGCCCTTATCACCTTTGACGCCTTGCGCACCCTGAGCGCCTGTCGCGCCCTGAATTCCTGCGTCGCCCTTGTCGCCTTTCTCACCTTGTGGCCCAGGTTCACCACGCTCTCCCTGCGGGCCTGCGACACCCTGGATACCCTGATCACCTTTTTCTCCGGCATCGCCCTTGTCACCCTTGCTTCCCTGAGGGCCAGCCACGCCCTGCATTCCCTGCTCTCCGGTGTCACCCTTGTCGCCCTTCTCTCCCTTGTCGCCATTCATGCCTGCCGGGCCAGTTTGGCCGTCCTTACCTGGTTCACCTGTTTCACCCTGCGGCCCGGTAATTTCATCCAGCGTTACCAGTTCGTTCCACGCCTCATCTCCTTCCAGCCGCCAAAGCAAGTCCACGCCATCGTTGCTGAACTCCGGGTTACGACCATCAGCGCCCTTATCTCCTTTCGGCCCCTGAACGTCAATCTGGTCATCGGTGATGCCTGCTGCCTTGCGGATAGCATCCTGATCTGACGCTGTGAGCACGGCCATCACATCATCGCTGATGCCCTGAATACGATCGGGGGTCACCTCAACGTTTGCGATTTCTTTACGCAGTTCCGTTACGTCGCCTGGCGTTACGGAGTTAACCGGAGTGCCGTTTTGTGCAATAACTTTCATGCTGCCACCTGCTGCTGATTGTTTATGGCGTAAGAATATTCTCAACAGCGGATTTAATGAATGGGAATTTTCTCACAGGCAAATTTTTGGCAAAAAAAAAGCCCACCGAAGTGGGCAAACACACAACACAGGCAATTATCGAGGAAATCCGTGAGGATTGTACAGCGGGTGGTGCGGGGAGTGCAAGTTAGGTTGTGGTGGCAGGTGCTGAACTCCTGCTTTGGTGTCATGTCGATTTCAGAGGCTCGCGGCACCGTGACGCTCTCGAAGCTAATCAGCCTGAGCATTCACCACAACGGTAAGATAACTGATTGATGCATTGTGGCTCTGGTATCAGCCGCGCCGACTACATTCGCGGTACCACTATAACCTGATAGTTAATTTGTGGATTACTTTTAGGCCCGCCCAGTTATCTTACCTGTTGTGTTCCGGTCTCTTCCCAGACGTCAAACCTGATCGCCACAGCGGTTAACTGCACTGATGGAAACACTTAAACCACGGCTACATCATTTCCTGTTACCGATTGTGCCACCAGGAAGGCCAAAAGGATAAGCCTGGCTACAACCGCAGGTATCGCCACATGATGCACTGGCGGAAATATTAAGTGTGGTGGCCGGTGCTGATCTCCGGCTTGCCTGATCAAAAGCACTTATTAGATCGGTATCCCCTCTGCGCAATGCATGGCGGGATTTCGCGCGCATCAGCCTGCGCATTCACCACATCGCAGAACCCTGAAGCCCTCTATGTTGCCCAGACGTGCAACACCTCAAGATCCTGCGATGTGGCTTCTGGCTTCCGTTCCATAATCAGTCAATCCAGCTTAAATCCACTACAACCATCTTACCGCGATATAGCCTTACCGTTGACTGGTTATCGCTGACCGCCTTGATTACGCGGTGAATGCTTTGGTACTTACCCGGCAGCGCTGATGCTTCGACTACCGCAATCTTTCGTTCTGAATCCTTTGCCTGCTGGATAACCTGCCTGGCGAAATCGGTGTTGCTCATATCCGTTACCTGCTTGCCCTGATGAATTGATTATCCGTTAACGGCGGCCGGGTGTCAACTGGATATGGATAATATTTAAATTTGCCGTTTGGGGGAGAAAATTTTGCCCTCAGGGGGCCACTTTTGGGGCGTCTAAAATGTACAAATTTTTCCTTTAGATACATATACCTATATCAATAATATAAGAGGGGGGGGTAAATGGGGGTATAGTCTATATTTTCATAACAATACATGCTTATTACTGTTCATTTGTACAGTTGTACGTGATTATTTTTATATGGGCATGGAAAGGGGGCACCCCCATTGCCCCCAAACAGAAAATTAATCAAAAAAAAGCTTCAATTACTGATGCTTATACATAGTTTCAGGTGAGGGCAAAAGACGCCCCTGGGGGCACCCCACTGCAACTCCATGCAACAGGATTAAATGTGCGTGATGAGCTATAAGTATTGCTTTTTATATAATGGGTGTTACTATGAATACTCAATCAGAGGGGGATGTATGGCAAAAGCAACGAACAGGCAGTTGGCAGTTAAGATAGCCAAAGAGGCAAAAATAGATCTGCCTTACCGGGTGACGATCGACAAAAAGGCCAGAGCGAACATATCTAACCTGCTGGGTTCGATAGCTGCGTTTGCGGGCATGAAGTTCATCACCCGCATGGATGATGAAACGTCAGTCATGACAGTTATCAGGGTGAAATGATGGCAGCTATTAAACTCCAGGACATTTTCAACTTTGCACGAGACAACGGGATAACATCGGTTCGGTCAGCCATTCACCTTGGCTATCATAATCCGATGGACGCAAACCTCTGGCCGGAACCAAAGCACGCCGATGTGATCGGTGATGAGTTCGAACCGAAAGAGATTATCAGCATGGAAGGTGGCCGCCAGGATCTGCTTTCTCGTTGTGCGCGTGACGTATCCGCATCGGTTCAGTTTCCGGTGAGCACCACGTTCCTGCATGGCATGGGGATTATCGCTACGGCAATGACCCCGTTCTTCCAGTACAAGTATTTTGACAACCTGAAGCACTGCAATATCTACATCGTTACCAGCCAGCCAACGGGTACCGGTAAGTCAGCTATGAACGATTACTTTTACAAGCCAGTTGAAGTGGAGTATCAGCGAGTATCTCAGGAGAACGCCAAAGACCGAAGGCGCTGCATTCTTCAAATAGAAGAATACGAGGAGCAGCTAAAGAGCGCGAAAAGAGTAGATGAGATCATGGCGCTTGAAATAAGCATCCAGAATGAGCAGGAGAAAATGAGGCAGTTCCCTAAGTTCATGTATACGTGGACTGACGTTACGCCAGAGGCGCTGGAGGCGTGTGCGTCAAGGCAGGATGGATTCTTCAACCTCGTGAGTGATGAGGCGAGCGTAATAAACTCAGCAATGGGGGATATGTATTCCGACAGGCTAAAGAATAACGAGTTTCTGTTAAAGGGTTGGGATGGCGATCTGGTTTCTTCAGCCAGGGTAAGCAGGAAAGGTTATTATGGGACACCGAACGGTAACGTTGTTGTTTGCGCCCAGGATGAAACGATCAGGGCTATTTTGCTGGCAGGTGAGCGAGGTAACGGGATCAGCCAACGATTCCTGCTTCACAGGGAGCCAAATATGCTCGGCAAGCGTGTATATGGCCGGGATAAATACAAGCGCATGGATAAAGGGTTAAAAGCGGAATATTGCCGACTCATTCACAATATTATGATGGAGCGCGAAGCTGTTCTTGATTTCTCTGATGGAGCTATGGACGTTATCCACCAGGTAAAGGAAAAGTATGAGGAAACCATTGCTGATAATGGACTGAACAGCCAGGAGATGATCAGGGGGGTAGTCGCCAAGATTGACAAGCAGATTATGAAGATAAGTTGCATCCTTCATGTAATGCAGGAGTGGGGTGATAGCGGCCAGAAGTCAAAGGTAATAAGCGCTGAGACGGCTATATGGGCATACTCAATTTATGAAGCGCTGATCGACTCTTATATTAACTCGGCAAGCTCTCAGGGGTATCTGGGTAAGTCTGTCGAGGTGGAGAAAATTAAAGACAGGCTATCATCACTTGCTGCAAAGGGTACGATGTCAATAAGTCTCCGTAAGCTTCGTGACAATATAAAAAACGTACAGCCATTCAAGGGTCACACAAACATCTCAAAGAGGCTTAAGGATGTTGTGATGAAAGAAGTTGAGCAGGATGGATGGGCACTATTGCATGATAACGAGATCCTGATAAACCCAAAACTGAGAAAGTAGCATGAGAATTGAAAAGTACAGCAAATTTGTTTTCGCTTTCGGTATGTGGTTTGAAGTTCCACCGGAGACGCAATGGGTGCTGTGTGACTTTCGCGGTGAGGTGCTGACCACAAGGCAGAAGGATGAGCCTAAAACGTTCCCCTTAACCTGGGATTGCTACATTGAATGCACTTGCTCGATGATAACTATCGGCGGGTGCCGCTGGCAGGATATGAAGAAGTTTGTGGGCGATCAGCGATACACCGAAAAGGATTATGCAGCCCATATTGTTCGGATGGGTGTGGTGTAGTGCCAGTTGAAATGCTGATCGCCCTGGCGGTGATAGTCATCATCGCCGCACTTTTTACGCGGCAATAGCACTTTTTGCAAAACAAGATCCATGCAGAAGTGATTTAATGCATATAACACAACACAGGAGTAAAAATATGCAAAAACTAAATTATCGCAAAGCAGTAGAGATGTTGCAGACGCTGGATTACAACCGCGATCACGGCGGGATTTCTATCCGTGAGGAATTATTCTATCAGGCGCTGGATATCGCAGCTGAAGAGCTGGCGAGGCGGGCGATAGAGCAAGGTCAGCAGCAGGGCAAGCCAAAGAAAGGGGGGCTTTTGATTATGGATTGGTGCACGGCAGCAAAAGAGTCACTTGCAATAGCATTACTTATCCCAGCGTTTTTCGGGGTGATGTGCTTTGTATTGTGGGAGAACGGTTTCAAGGTTCTTGGGTGGAAA
>Ga0157372_10000444_pt1 | contig 45550 bp, 46 predicted proteins | sample C55metaG_FD_115307 | JGI IMG/M metagenome (GOLD analysis project Ga0157372, IMG submission 115307) | Corn rhizosphere microbial communities from Kellogg Biological Station, Michigan, USA - C5-5 metaG | ecosystem: Host-associated > Plants > Roots > Rhizosphere > Soil | place: USA: Michigan...
GCGGCGCGATGCTCTTCGAGCGGGACTGACGCGCCGGTGTCGCAGGGATTTCTCGCGCGATTCAGCTTCGGGCCTCGCGGCATGCGCCGCCTGTTCAACCTGTGGCCGCCGTTTCGCGCCGCGGGGATCCGCGTGCGCGACATCGCGCCCGACTTCCGCTCGGCGACGGTCGAGCTGCGCATGCGGCTCTTCAACCGCAACTACGTCGGCACGCACTTCGGAGGCTCGCTCTTCGCGATGACCGACCCGTTCTTCATGATCCTCATGATGCGCAACCTCGGCCCCGAGTACACCGTGTGGGACAAGCAGGGCACCGTGCGCTTCCTGAAGCCCGCCCGCGGAACCGTGACCGCCACCTTCCACCTCGCCGAGGAGCGGATCGCGCAGGCGCGCGAGGCGACGGCGAGCGGCGCCAAGTTCGAGCCCGTCTTCCACGTCGACATCGTCGATAGCCGCGGCGTCACCGTGGCCGACGTCGACAAGACCCTCTACATCCGCAGGAAGGCCGCCGCGGGTCCCGGGCGATAGCAAACCATGGAATTGCGACACTGGAAGCTTCACGGCGACGAGAGCGGCCTCGCATGGCTGTGGTTCGATCGCGCCGGCACCACGACGAACACCTTCTCGACCGAGGTCCTGAAGGAGCTGGGCGCGATGGCCGATCACCTCGCCGTCGTGCCGCCGAAGGGTCTCGCGATCGCCTCGGCCAAGGAGAATGGCTTCGCGGCCGGCGCGGACATCGACGAGTTCGTCGCCATCCGCAGCGTCGAGGAAGCGATGGAGTTCACCCTCCTCGGCAACGAGGTGTTCGACAAGATCGAGCGCCTGCCCTTCCCGACGGTCGCGATGATCCACGGCTTCTGCATGGGCGGGGGGCTCGAGCTCTCGCTCGCATGCAAGTACCGCGTCGCGGACGACGGGCCGAAGACGCGCATGGCGCTGCCGGAGGTGATGCTGGGCATCGTGCCGGGGTGGGGCGGTGCGAAGCGCCTGCCGCGGCTCATCGGCGCCGCCCCCGCGCTCGACCTCATGCTGACCGGTCGCGGCGTCGATGGGCGCCGCGCGAAGAAGCTGGGCCTCGTCGACGCGGTCACGCCGAAGCGCCACTTCGAGAACGCGGCGCGCCAGGTGCTCGCGAGCCCGCCCCCGCGCCGGGGGCCCGGTCTCGTGGCGGCCGCGGGCAACTGGCCCGGCGTGCGCGAGATCGTCGCCGCCGCGGCCGCGAGGAAGGTCGCCGAGCGCGCGAGCCGCAAGCACTATCCCGCGCCGTACGCGATCATCGAGGTGTGGAAGGACTTCGGCGGCGATGTGCGCAACGTGCCGCGCGAGCATCCGGCTTCGACCGCGAGCCTCTTCGCCCATCCCACGACGCGCAACCTGATCCGTGTGTTCAAGCTGCAGGAGCGCCTCAAGTCCTTCGGCAAGCAGGACGCCGCGCAGGTCCGGCACCTGCACGTGATCGGCGCGGGCGCGATGGGCGGCGACATCGCGGCGTGGGCCGCGTTGCGCGGCATCGGCGTGACGCTCCAGGACCTCGCGCCCGATCGCATCGCGCCGGCCGTGCAGCGCGCCGCGCAGCTCTACGGCAAGCGCCTGCGCGAGCCGCACCTCGTGCGCGCCGCGATGGACCGGTTGGTTCCCGACGTCGGTGGCCATGGCGCGGCCCGTGCCGACCTGGTGATCGAGGCGATCGTCGAGAATGCGGGGGTGAAACGAAGCGTCTTCGCCGCCGCCGAGCCGCGCATGAAGCCGGCCGCGGTGCTCGCTTCCAACACGTCGAGCATTCCGCTGCAGGACCTCGCGAGCGGCCTCGCCCGACCCGAGCGCCTCGTGGGCATCCACTTCTTCAATCCCGTCGCGCAGATGCTGCTGGTGGAGATCGTGCAGGGCCCGCAGACCTCGGATGACGTCATGCGCGCCGCGCAGGCCTTCGCGCGCCAGATCGACAAGCTGCCGCTGCCGTGCAAGTCCGCGCCCGGTTTCCTCGTGAATCGCGTGCTCTCTCCTTACCTGCAGGAAGCCATGCTCATGGTCGACGAGGGCGTCGCCCCGGAGACGATCGATGCGGCCGCGAAATCGTTCGGCATGCCGATGGGACCGATCGAGCTTTCCGACATGGTGGGCCTCGACGTCGGCTGGGCCGTGGGCCAGGAGCTCGCCGCCTCGCGCCCCGGGGCGCTCGTGCCGAAGAAGCTGCAGCAGCTGGTCGAATCGAAGCACTTCGGCAAGAAGACGGGCCAGGGCTACTACAAGTGGGTGTACGGCAAGGCCGTGAAGAACGCGCCGCGACTCGAGGGCGTCGACCTCGCCGCGCTCGCCGATCGCCTCGTGCTGCCGGCGCTCAACGAAGCGGTGGCATGCGTGCGCGAAGGCATCGTGGCCGATGCCGACCTTTGCGACGCGGGCATGATCTTCGGCACCGGCTTCGCACCCCACCTGGGCGGCCCCATCAACGCGATCCGCGAGCGCGGCAAGGAGGAGTGGCTGCGGATCATGGCGGAGCTGCGCGCGAAGTACGGCGCGCGCTTCGAGCCCGACGGCGGCTGGGCCGGCCTGTGAAGGCGCTCGTCTGCCGCGCGCTCGACGGCATCGATTCCCTCTCGGTCGGCGAGCTGCCCTCGCCGCAGCCCGCACGCGGCGAGGTGCTCATCGCCGTGCACTCGGCGGGCGTGAATTTCCCCGATGTCCTCATCGTGCAGGGGAAGTACCAGTTCAAGGCATCGTTGCCGTTCGCGCCCGGCTGCGAAGTGGCTGGCACCGTGAAGGCGGTCGGCGAAGGCGTGGCGTCCGTGAAGCCGGGCGATGCGGTGGCCGCGACGATGATGAGCGGGGCGTTCGCGCAGGAGGCGCTCGCGCGCGAGGCCGATGTCGTGCCGCTTCCCGCGGGCATCGATCCCGTCCTGGCGTCGGCGTTCCTCTTCACCTACGGAACGTCGTATCACGCGCTCAAGGACCGCGCGCTGCTGCGCAGCGGCGAGACGCTGCTGGTCATGGGCGCGGCGGGCGGCGTGGGGCTTGCCGCGGTCGAGCTGGGCAAGCTCATGGGCGCGCGCGTGATCGCCGCGGCGTCGAGCGAGGAGAAGCTCGCGCTCTGCCGCGAGCGCGGCGCCGACGAGACGATCGATTACTCGCGCGAGGACGTGCGCGAGCGGCTGAAGGCGATCACCGGCGGGCGCGGCGTCGACGTCGCGTACGACCCAGTGGGCGGCGACTATACGGAGCCGGCGGTGCGCTCGATGGCGTGGGGCGGCCGCTATCTCGTCGTCGGCTTCGCGCAGAACGACATTCCGCGCATCGCGCTCAACCTCGTGCTGCTCAAGGGCTGCTCGCTCGTGGGTGTCTTCTGGGGCGAATTCAGGCGCCGCGAGCCCGAGCGCTTCCGCGACAATTCCGCGCAGCTCGTGCGATGGCTCGCGGAGCGACGAGTGTCGCCGCACATCTCGGCCCGGTACCCGCTCGCGCGCGGCGTCGAGGCGCTGCACGACGTCGCCGGCCGGCGCGTGCGCGGCAAGGTCGTGATCCTCCCCGGCGGTTGAGGCGCGCTTCATGGAACCCTATCGCATGGCCCTCGAGGCGGAGCCGGGCTGCCTCCACGCGACGGCGTACGGCGTGCGCACGGCCGACAATGCGCGGCGGTTCCTGGAAGAGGCCCATGCGGCGTGCATGGCGCGCGGTGTCGACACGCTCCTGCTCGAGGTGCGCTCCACGCGCGCTTCGTCGAGATGGTCGCGATGAACCGCGGCGTGAACGTGCGTCTCTTCCGCGGTGTGGAAAGCGCGCGGGCCTGGGTCAAGCGCGGCGATGCGCGGCCGGGCTGAAGCGGTCCCGGCGCCACAAGGCCCCCGCCGCGAGCCCCGCCGCGAAGACCACGTAGACGCCCGCCAGCGCGCGCCGCGAAAGCCGCTTCTCGAATCCCGGAGTGAGGCGCTGCGGCGTGAGCTGGTAGTCGACGGCGCAGGCGACGGCGGAGACGCAGGCCGCGGCGGCCGCGATGCGCGCGGGCCGCGCATGCCGCCCGCGCACGCCCGCGTACACGACGGCCCAGAAGGTCGAGGCGAGGTGATGCACGAGGAAGCCGACGAAGGTGTAGCGCCAGCTGAAGCCGTTGCGGTACGGGGCGCCGCGTCCCCACACCCACTGGCTCGGGCCATTGAGCGGCGCCGCCGCGTCGCCGCACTCCACCGCGCCGTACGCAAGCAGCGCCGCGCTCGAGGCGATGCTCGCCGCGCCGCCCGACGCCAGCACATCGAGCAGCAACCGGCGTCGTGCGGCAGGGCTCGGCAAGGTCGGCAACACGCGAAACCTCCGGGCGATGGCAGGCTCGAAGTTGGAGCAGGCCTGCCCCCGTGAGTTCAAACATCCTCCTCGTCGGATCGCGCGGCTTCATCGGCCGGCACGTGCTCGGCGCCCTGGAGGCGGCGGGACATCGCGTGCACCGCGCGGACCGCCCCGGCGTCGACCTCGCGCGCGACGTGACGACCGGGCCGTGGCTTTCGCGGCTGCACGGCATCGACGTGGTCGTGAACGCGGCGGGCATCTTTCGCGAGACGCCCGCGGCGTCCTTCGACGCGGTGCACGCACGCGGTCCCTCGGCGCTCTTCGAGGCGTGTGCGCGAGCGCGGATCAAGGTGGTGCAGGTCTCGGCGCTCGGCGCGGACGCGGGCGCCACGACCGCTTTCCTGCGCACCAAGCACGAAGCCGACGAAGCATTGCTGGCGCTCGACGTGCCTTCGATCGTGCTGCAGCCGTCGCTCGTCTACGGCGCGGGGGGCGCCAGCACGTCACTCCTCGAGATGCTGGCTTCGTTGCCATGGATTCCCCTGCCGGGTGCGGGCGAGCAGCGCATCCAGCCGGTCGCCGTGGAAGATGTCGCGGCGGCGGTGGCATGCGCCATTGCGGCGGATCGGTTCCCGCGCGCGCGCGTGCCCGTCGTGGGGCCGGAGGCGCTCACGCTGCGCGCATACCTCGCGAGCTTGCGTGACGCCATGCGGATGGGACCGGCGCGCTTCATCGCGATCGCCCCGAAGGCGGTGCGTTTCGCGGCCCGGCTGCACCTGGGACTGCTCGATTGCGACAGCCTCGCCATGCTCGAGCAAGGCAATACCGCCAGCGTGGCGCCGCTGCGCGCGCTGCTCGGACGCGATCCGGTACCGGTGCCCGCGCCGATGCACGGCAGCGCGGCGGCGATGCTTCGAACCCGCGCGAAGCTGGGCTGGCTCCTTCCCTTGCTGCGGATGGCGCTCGCATTCATGTGGTTCGCGGCGGGGATCGTGTCGGCCGGCGTCTATCCCGTGGGCGACAGCCTCGAGCTCCTGGCGCGCACCGGCCTGCACGGTGTTGTGGCACGGGCGACACTCTATGGCGCGTCCGCGCTGGACGTCGCGATGGGCATCGCCACGCTCGTGGGGCCGCGGCGCGCGCTCTGGCTCGCGCAGGCGGTGCTCATTCTCGCGTACACGGCGATCATCACGGTGTTCCTGCCCGAGCAGTGGCTGCATCCCTACGGAGCGGTGGTGAAGAACGTGCCGATCCTGGCGCTGCTGCTCGTGCTCCACCAGCTGGAGAAGCGATGAACGAGTACGCCGTCGTCAAGACGATCCACGTCATCTCGTCGACGCTGCTCTTCGGCACCGGCATCGGCTCGGCGTTCTACATGCTTGTCGCGAGCCTGCAGCGCGAGCCCCGCATCGTGGCGTTCGTCGTGCGCTGGGTCGTCGTGGCCGACTGGGTGTTCACCACGACCGCGGTCGTCGTGCAGCCGGCGAGTGGACTCTGGCTCGCCCGCAAGGCCGGTTTCCCGCTCGGCAGCACGTGGATCGCCGCCTCGATCGTGCTCTACCTGGTCGCGGGAGCGTGCTGGCTGCCGGTGGTGTGGATGCAGCTTCGCATGCGCGAGATGGCGCGCGAGGCGGCCGTGTCAGGAGCGTCCCTGCCCGCGCGCTACTGGACGTTCTTCCGCGCCTGGGTCGCGCTCGGCGTCCCGGCGTTCGCGTCGCTGGTCGCGGTGTTCTACCTGATGGTGGCGAAGCCCGCCTGAAGTCAGGGGCTGAAGGCCACGTACGGGCTGAAGGGCGGCGGCCCCGGCTCGGACGCGTCCAACCCGCCGGCCGCGGCGTTCTCCTCGAATGCGGAAGTGTCCGGTCCCGGCGTGCCGAACGCGGCAGCGCACGACAGCATGGCGAGCACCAACAGGATTCCCACGTAGTGGCCGGCCATCTCGTCGTGTTTCATGTCGCCTCCCGCATGTGGGTCACGACCAGCGTAGGCGCACGGGGCGCGCGGCGCCATGGGACTATTGGGCAGGTCGCCTGCGGAAATTTCGGCACGGCGTCCGGCGGTTGACCGACCGGCGCGCTGCGGCCAACATCCGTTCATGGACGAGAACTACTGGAGCCTCGGCGCCTGGCGGCGCGTCCCCGTCTCGATGCACTGGACGGTGCTCTTCGCCTTCGCCTGGCTCTACATCATCTTCTGGGACGTGGGCCAGACGCTGATCGGCTCGGTCGCCTACGCGATCGTGCTCGTCGTGCACGAGCTGGGCCACGTGGCGGCGCTGCGCATGAAGCGCATCCCGGTGCTCGAGATCCGCTTCTTCGGCGTGCATGGCAGCGTGCAGCACGGCTACGCCTCGCCCCGGGAGGAGACGCAGGTCGCCTGGGCCGGGGTGGCGGCGCAGCTGGCGCTCCTCGCGGCTGCGCTCGGGGCGCGCGCGTTCCTCGTCGGCACCCCGTCGCCCATCGGCGACTACATCGCGCGCCCGGTCTTCACCGTGTTCATCGGCTTCAACATCTTCCTCATGATCGTGGCGCTGCTGCCGATCGGCCCGTTCGACGGCCACGCCGCGTGGCAGGTCTTCGGCATGATGCGCGCGAAGCGGCGCAGGAAAGCCGCGCGCCGCGACGAGCTGCGGCAGTTTCCGGAGCGCGCGCTGCCCGAGGACCAGCGCCGCGAGCTCGAGGAGAAAGCCGCGCGGGAGACGGCCGAGCTGCTCGGCAAGCTCGGCGTGAAGCCCGAGCGCGACACGCGGGAGCCGTGAGCGGCGGACGAGGAGTCAGGCGAAGTGAAGTGAGGTCGTGACCGCCGTCACCGCGTACGCAGCGCCGGAATCGCCACGCCCACCGCGATGAGGACGAAGGCCACGCCGTGGTACCAGTGCGGCGCTTGTCCCAGCAGCGCGAGCGAGAGCAGGGCGGCGAAGAGCGGCGTGAAGTTGGAGAAGAGCGCCGCGAGCGTGGGCCCGACACGCCCGACGCCCTTGCCCCACGCGTAGTACGCGACGATCGCCGGCCCGATCGCCACGTACGCGAGCGCGCCCGCGATTTCCGGCGTGCGAGGGATGGGTGTCTTGACGAACGACTGCTCGATCGCGGCCGCGATGCAGGCCCAGGTGGCGCCGAAGACGAGCTGCGCCGCGAGGAACTGCGCCCAGTTCCAATCCGGCCGCGCCGGCGCGCGCATCGACGCCGGAGGACGGGCGAGCTGCCAGCTGTAGATCGACCAGGCGAGGCTCGCGAGCAGCATGAAGAGGTCGCCCGGCACGAAGCGCAGTGCCAGCAGCGTCGCGAGCTCTCCGCGCGAGAGCACGAAGCCCACGCCCGCCAACGAGAGCGCCGCTCCGAGCACCTGGCTCGGCCGGGGCACCACGCGATAGAAGATCCAGCCGACCAGGAGCATGAACACCGCCATGCTGGCCGCGATGAGCGTCACGTTGATCGGCGACGAGGTGGCGAGCGCCAGGTACTGGAACGCGTTGTAGCACCCGATGCCGAAGAAGCCGACCGAGGCGAAGTAGCGCCAGCGCTCGAGGAGCGCGCGCGGATGCGCGAGCACGCGCCAGCCGCCGAGCGGGAGCAGCAGGACGAGCGCGATGGTCCAGCGCAGCGCGTTCAGGGTGAGCGGCGGAATGCGTCCCACCACGAGCGAGCCGACCACCGCGTTGCCGGCCCAGAGAAGCGGCGGCAAGGTGAGGAGGGCGGCGGTGCCGGCGCTGACGCGCCCGGTCGTCTCGCTCATGCTCGATCCAGCCGCCGCGCCTGGAGCCGGAGCGCGTCCAGCACGCGCCGCGCCGCGGGCGAGACGTAGCTCTCCTTGCGGTGGCGCGCGGCGAACTCGCGCCGCATCGTGGTCTCGCGCGACGGCACCTCGCGCAGCTGGCGGCCCGGCGCAAGGTGCCGTCGCGAGACGAAGGAGAGCAGGCGGTTCTGCTCCATCAAGTCGGGCAGGAACAGGACCTGGTTCGTCTCGATCTGCACCGTCGGCGGTCCCAGGCCCCGGCTGCGGAACGCGTGCTCGAGCCACTCGCGCGTCGCGACCGTCGGGCTGCCGAGGATCCAGCCATAGCGCAGCATCTCGCGCATCGAGGCGCGGCCGCGCAGGAGCGGATGGGACCGGCTCGCCACGACGACGCATTCGTCGTGGAAGAGCGGGTGGGATACGAGGTCCGCATCCGAGGCGCTGGTGAAATCGACCGCGAGGTCGAGGTCGCCCGCGCGCAGCATCGCGCGCAGCACGTCGTTGTTGGCGACCGTCGACTTGAACGCGACCGCCGGGCTCGCGTCGAGGAAGCCGCGGAAGAGCGGCGCCATCAGGAAACGCGCCGCGGTGGGCACCATGCCGATGCGCACGAGGCCGGCCTCGCCGCGGCCGATGTCGGCCACTTCGCGCTCGGCTTCGAGCGCGGCGATGCGGATCGAGCGCGCGCGCAGGTGCAGCGCCTCCCCCGCCGCGGTGAGGCGGATGCCGCGCCCGGCGCGCTCGAAGAGCGGCGTGCCGAGCTTGTGCTCGAGGCGACGCACGGCTCCCGTGAGCGCGGGCTGGGTGCGGTGCAGCGACTTGGCCGCCCGCCCGACGTGCCCGGCATCGGCGATCGCCTCGAAGTAGCGCAGGTCGCGCAGGTCCAATCGATCAGCCATCGTGATGATTCGCAAGAAAATCGCAAATGGACGCGATGGATTATGCCAGCGATACTCGAACCATGAAGAAATGGCGAGTCGTGCGCTTCGACCTGCACGTGAATCCGGCCTTCGACGAGCGGCTGAAGCGCGAGCCCTCGATCGAGCTGCGCGTGGCCCCGGTGCCCCGGTCGGATGCCGAAGTGGGCGCGGCGCTCGCGGGCGCGGACGTGTACCACGTCTCCTCCGCGCGCAACGAGATGGCGAACTTCGCCTTCGTGACCGAGGCGCTGCTCCAGCGCAACCCCTCGCTGCTCTGGGTTTCGACCTACGGCGCGGGCTACGACTCGGTCGACGTGGAGGCGTGCACGCGCGCCGGGGTCGCCGTCATGAACCAGGCGGGCGCGAACAGGCATTCGGTCGCCGAGCACGCGATCTGCCTGATGCTCTCCGTCGCGCACCGCATCGGCGAGAGCGACCGGCGGCTGCGCAGCGACCGCGGCTTCACGCGCGAGGACCTGATGGGCCACGAGATCCGCGGCCTCATCCTCGGCCTGGTCGGCATCGGCCAGGTGGGCACGGAGGTCGCGCGCATGGCGCAGGCCTTCGGCCTGCAGGTCCTCGCGACCGATCCCTACGTCGACGCGGCCGAGATCCGCCGCCGCGGCGCCGAGCCGGTGTCGTTCGACTCGCTCCTTGCGCGCTCCGACATCGTGTCGCTTCATTGCCCGCGCGACCCGTCGACCGTCGGCATGATGGGCGCCGCCCAGTACGCACGCATGAAGAAGGGCGCGTACTTCGTGAGCACCGCACGCGGCGGCATCCACGACGAGACCGCCCTGGCCGAAGCGCTCGGGAGTGGGCACCTGAAGGGCGCAGGGCTCGACGTGTGGCAGCCCGAGCCGCCGCCGCTCGACCACCCGCTGCTCGCGCTGCCCAATGTCGTCGCGACGTACCACACGGCCGGAGTGACCCACGAGGCGCGCCGCAACATCGCGGTGATGGGCTCCGAGCAGATCGTGCAGGCCGTGCGCGGCGAGAAGCCTCCACGCCTGGTGAATCCCGAAGTGTGGCCGGCGTTCCGCGCGCGCTTCGAACGGAAAGGAGCCTGATATGCAACAGGTGGGATTCCGCATCCTCCCGCGCCGCGACACCGATCGCGCGCTGGTGGATCTCTTCAAGGGGCTGCCCGCGTCGATCATCAGCGACAACCTGAGCCGGATGACGGGCACCTTCGGGCTCACGCCGTATCACCGTCCCGGCGTGCAGCTCCTGGGCACCGCGCTCACGGTCCGCACGCGTCCGGGCGACAACCTGATGATCCACAAGGCGCTGCAGCTCGGGAAGCCCGGCGACGTGCTCGTGATCGACGGCGGCGGCACCATCGAGCGCGCGCTCTTCGGCGACATCATGAAGAACGTGGCGAAGATGCGCGGCTTCACGGGCGTCGTGATCGACGGCGCGATCCGCGACGCGGCTGCCTATCGCGAGGACGGCTTTCCCTGCTACGCGCGCGGCGTCTGCCACCGCGGCCCCTACAAGGACGGCCCGGGCGAGATCAACGTGCCGGTGAGCGTGGGCAGCATGGTGGTCATGCCCGGCGACATCGTCGTGGGCGACGACGACGGCGTGGTCTTCATCGCGCCCGCCGAAGCGCGGGCCGTGGCCGCGGCGTCACGGAAGAAGGCGCAGGTGGAGGCGCAGACGCTCGATTCGATCGCGAAGCGCGCCTACGACGACGCGTGGATCGACCAGGCGCTGAAGGCCAAGGGCGTCGAGGTCTAGCGGACAACCGGAGGAGGAGAAGCGATGAAGCCGTTCCTGAAGAAGGTCGCCCTGGCCGCGCTCGCGTGCGCGCCGATGCTCGCGCCGGCCGCATATCCCGAGCGCCCGATCTCGATGTACGTCTCGTACTCGCCCGGCGGCGGCACGGACCTGGTCGCGCGCGCCATCGCGCCGTACATCGAGAAGTACCTCGGCCATGGCGCGAGGATCGTGGTGATGAACAAGCCCGGCGCGGGCGGCGCGATCGGCTTCACGCAGATCGCGAACGCCGCGCCCGACGGGTACACCATCGGCTTCATCAACACGCCGAACGTGATCACGAGCCCGATCGAGCGCGATGCCGGCTTCACGCTCGACAAGATCGACCCGCTCGCCAACATCATCGACGACCCGGACGGCTTCTCGGTGCGCACCGACAGCCCGGTGAAGAACCTGGACGACCTGGCCGCGCTCGCGCGCAAGCGCCCGGGCGAGATCACCGTCGGCACCACCGGCGTCGGCTCCGACGACCACCTGGCGATGATGCTCTTCGAGCGCATCGCGAAGGTGAAGCTGAACCACATCCCGATGAAGGGCGCCGCCGACGTGCGCACCGGCATCCAGGGCGGGCAGATCGACGTCGCGGCGATGAACGTGGGAGAGGCGATGCAGGCGATCGCGGGTTCCGCCCCGATGCGCCAGCTGGGCTCGATGAGCGCGAAGCGCACCAGCCTCTCGCCGGACCTGCCCACGTTCGCGGAGCAGGGCTATCCGATCGAGATGTCGTCGCTGCGCGGCATCGGCGCGCCGAAGGGCTTGCCGCCGGACGTGCGCGCCGCGCTCGTGAAGGCGATCGACCAGGCGGCGCACGATCCGGAATTCCAGAAGGCCTGCGTGAAGTACTACGCGCCGCTGCGATACCTGAACGACAAGGAGTTCGCCGCCGTGCTGCACAAGGCCGACGGCGACTTCCGGCAGCTCTGGAAGGAGATGCCGTGGGCGGAGAGCGCCAGGCGGTAGCCCCGGTCGGCGGCCTGGCTTGACCTTCATTCGGATGATCGCCAACGAGATCGCCACGACTCCGGCAGAAGCGGACCTGCTCGTGCGCCGGATCCTCCCGCACTGAGGGTCGCCGCGAATTTTTCCTAGCGCGTGCGATCGACCTGCAGCGCGCGCGCGACGATGGGCTTCGCCCAGCTTGGGGTCGCCGCAAGGTCGAGCGGGCGCGCGATGCGCCCGCCGCGCATCTCCAGCAGCAGCCGCGGCTTCGGCGGCTCCCCGCGCCGCGGATCCGCTTCCTCCGAGTTGTCGTAGAGGTACATGCGCTCGAGCCTCGGCATGAGCGCGACGAGGTTCTGCCGGCTCGCCTCCCAGCGCCGGCGGATGTCCTCCTCGGGAATGTCGTGACCGCCGGCCTTCACGCGGGAGCGCACGCGCGCGAGATGGCGCTCGGGCGAATCGAGCCCGACGAACCAGATCCACACTTCGGCGCCCGCATCCGCGGCTTGCTCGAGCAGCGCGGGGATGGTCGATGCGCCGAGCGTGCTCTCGAAGGTGAAGTCGAGCTTTTCCGCGATGGCCCGCTCGAGGAGCCGCCGGCCTTCGTTCCAGGCGAGGCCGTTGGCTTCCCGCTGCGGGAGGGAGGGATTCGCGGCGCGGATCGCGCGGGCCGCCTCGTCGGGATTGAAGTAACGCCCGCCGCGCTGCCGCACCATGGCGCCGCCGATCGAGCTCTTGCCGGCGCCATTCACGCCGGCGAGCACGACGAGGCGCTGGCGTTCGCTAGCCAGCCTTCGCTGCCTTGCGCCGCTTCACCGCGCGCGCCGCGACGGCCCGCGGACGCGCGCGCGGCTTCGACTTCGCCGCCTCGCGCACCGCGGCGGCGCCGAGCTGCGCGGGTGTCGCATCGAACGCGCTCGCGACGGCCTTGCGCGCGCCGGGGGCCTGCATCGATGCGAGCAGGGAGTCGAACTCGGCCGCGAGCGCGCCCAGGCTCGGCTCGCGCGCCCGGGCGAGGCTCACGTAGTCGTCGTACGAGAGCAGCACGGCCTTGGGGGCGTCGTGCCGGGTGATCGCGACCGCGCCGCCCGTGATCACCTTCTCGATGATCGTGCCGGGCTCGTTCTTGAGCCGGGTCGCGGCCACCGCCTCGACCTCGACCAGCTCCCCGCGCGCGTTCCTGAACCTGGGGATGTCCATGGGCGCCAGCTCCTTTTGGCCATTCTAGCCAATTTGGCCACGAAGCGCGACCGGCGTTCCCCGGGTCGGGTCAGGTCACGGGGGCGGGGTTGAAGAGCACGAGCGCGTTGTGCAGCTTCCAGCGCTCGGCCCACGTCCGCTTCCGCCCGCTCGCGACATCGAGCATGAAGCGGAAGAGCTCCCAGCCCACCTCCTCGATGCTCGCCTCGCCATCGGCGATCCGGCCGGCGTTGATGTCCATGAGGTCGTGCCAGCGGCGCGCGAGGTCCGTGCGCGTCGCCACCTTGATCACGGGCACCTCCGCGAGGCCATAGGGCGTGCCGCGCCCGGTGGTGAACACGTGCAGGTTCATGCCGGCGGCGAGCTGCAGCGTGCCGCAGATGAAATCGCTCGCCGGCGTCGCGGCGTAGGTGAGTCCCTTTTGCCGGAGCTTTTCCCCCGGCGCCAGCACGCCGGTGATCGGCGCGCTGCCGGATTTCACGATCGAGCCCATCGCCTTCTCGACGATGTTCGCGAGGCCGCCCTTCTTGTTGCCGGGCGTCGTATTGGCGCTGCGATCGACGCTGCCGCGCTGCAGGTAGGCGTCGTACCACGCCATTTCGCGCACCATCGCCGCGGCGATCTCGGGCGAGGCGGCCCGCGCCGTGAGCTGGTCGATGCCGTCGCGAACTTCCGTGGTCTCCGAGAACATGACGCTCGCGCCGGCGCGCACGAGCAGATCGGTGCAGAAGCCGACCGCGGGGTTCGCGGTGACGCCCGAGAATGCGTCGCTGCCGCCGCATTGCACCCCGACCACGAGCTCGCTCGCGGGCACGGTCTCGCGGCGCCGCGCGTCCAGCCGCTCGAGATGCGTCTCGGCCTGCCGCACGATCGACTCGACCATCGACATGAAGCCCACGTGCTTCTCGTCCTGCAGGCACACGACATCGAGCGCGGGCGCCGCGGCGGCCGCATCGCGCACGGGAATCGTGCCGGGCGGCAGCAACCGCGCCGGCTGCAGCTTCTCGCAACCCAGGCTCACCACCATCACCTCGCCGCCGAAGTTCGGGTTGAGGGAGAGGTTGCGCAGCGTGCGGATGGGCACCACCGCGTCGGGTGCATCGATCGCCACGCCGCAACCATAGCCGTGCTCGAGCGCGACCACGGCATCCACGTTCGGATAGCGCGGCAGCAATTCCGCGCGGATTCGCTCGACCGCGAACTGCGTCACGCCCGCGACGCACTGGACGGTCTGCGTGATGGCGAGGATGTTGCGCGTGCCCACGGAGCCGTCGGCATTGCGATAGCCCTCGAACGTATACCCCTCGAGGGGCGCAAGCGCCTCGCGCTCCGCCGTGGCGACAGGCAGGTTCTCGAGCGTGCGCGCCTCGGGCATGCGCAGCAGCCGCTCCGTGACCCAGCTTCCCGCCGCGATGTCCTGGGCGGCGTAACCGATGGGCACGTTGTAGCGCCGCACCGCGCCGCCGGCCGGGATGTCCACGAGCGCGACCTTGTGGCCCTGCGGCACCTTCTCGCGCAACGTGAGCCCGGATTCGAACGTGGTTCCCGCGTCGAGCCCGCCGTCGTTGGCGATGATGGCGACGTTGTCGGCCGGGTGCATCCGGATGTGGCGCGGCGCGCGGCGTTCGAGGGTGTCCATGCCTCCTGTCTATCACAACTGCGTGCGGCGCAGGATGCGGCCGGCTCAGCCAGCCCGATTGCGGCGATACAAGTAGAGGCCCACCGCCGCGAACATCCCTCCGGGAATCACGAACACCATCAGGAGGTAGGGGCCGATGCGGCGAACCATTCTCGCCAAGGCTTGCAGTTTGCGCTCCACGTTGTGACCCAGGGGTGAGCCGGGGGGCCGGCGGCATTTGTCGGAGGAATCCGCATTTCACGCGCCCAATGTTGCTGCGTCGTGAAGCGCGTACGGTGCGGCGCGCGTCGGAGGCCGCTGACGAAAGGACGCTTGCTGTAGCTGGCGGCCGATCGCGCTGCGCCGGGCGGATCAATGCGAGCCGCCGCGGCACCCGGATATCCGGCGGCGTGCGAAACTCTTTCCCCTCGACTTCTCGACGAGCGGCGCTCAACGGACCATGAGGGAAACCGATATAGCGGCACTGTCCGCGCGATTCGCGGAGAAGCTGCGCGAGGCGCATGAGTTCCTCCGCGGCGAAATGCGCAAGCTCGGTTTGCTGGAATGCGACGGCTGGAGGATCGCCGAATCGATCCGCGAATGCGAGGGCGGAAGCGAGGTGGTCCTGAGACCGATCCATTTCCGGCTCGACGCCCCGGAAGGCCTGGAGTGCGTCGTGACCTTCACCGACGAGCCGTTGCACGTCGGTGCCGAATGCGCGCCCGCGGCGGCCTCGCGCCGGCGCTGACGCCTCCTCAGCCCGAAGGACTCGGCGCGGCTACGCGAGAGGCGAGCCGCCAGATCGAGGTCACCTCCGACTTGCGCGCGGCATGCAGCGGATCGGCGGCATCCGTAGCGCGCGCATGGCTGGGTCGCGCATCGCTTCGGCCGACCACTTCCAGGCCCGCGGCCGCGATGTCGGCGAGCAGCTGCTCCCGCGTGCGCAGGCCGAGATGCTCCGCGAGGTCGGAGAGGATGAGCCAACCCTCGCCGCCGCGCTCGAGGTGCGCGGGAAGCCCGGCGAGAAACGCCTTCAGCATCCGGCTTTCGGGATCGTAGATGCCATGCTCGAGCGGCGAGCTCGGACGTGCGGGAAGCCACGGCGGGTTGCACACCACGAGCGCCGCGCGTCCTTCGGGAAAGAGGTCGGCGCGCACGACCTCGACCTGCGCGGCGAGCCCGAGGCGCTGGACGTTGTCGCGCGCGCAGGCGAGCGCGCGCTCGTCGAGGTCGGTGGCGATGACGCGCCGGATGCCGCGCCGCGCGAGCACGGCCGCGAGCACGCCCGTGCCCGTGCCGACGTCGAAAGCGACGGACGCGGTCGCGAGCGCCTTCGGCAGGGGCTGCTTCGCCACGAGATCGACGTACTCGCTCCGGACCGGCGAAAACACCCCGTAGCGGGGATGGATGCGCATGCGCTGCGCGGGCAGCTCGATGCCGTTGCGGCGCCATTCGTGCGCGCCGACCACGCCCTGCAGCTCCCGCAGCGAGACCACCGAGACCTCGCCATCGGCCGCGCCCCAGGCTTCCGTGCACGCCTCGCGCAGGTCGGGTGCGCGCCTGAGCGGAATGCCGTAATCGCCCTCGATCGGGACCAGCAGCATCCCGAGCGTGCGCGCGCGCTGCGCGCGGGCCTGGCGCTCGAGGTTGAAGAGCTCCGCGGGCGCGCGGTTCACGGCGGGCACCGGCTTCGCGCGCTTTCCCGGCGGCCGATCGACGCGATGGGCGAGCGCCGTGAGCATCTGGCGCGCGTTGTGGAAGTCGCCGCGCCACAGCAGGCCCACGCCCTGGCACGCGAGGCCGTAGGCATCGTCGGCGGTCATGCGATCGTCGGCGACCACGACCTTCGAGGGCGGCGGCGCGCCGCGTTCGGAGCGCCATCGCGCGTCATGCGGCTGGCCGCGCTCCGTCCAGCTTATTCGAGGCGCTTCCGGCACTAGAGCTCGTCGTACTTGCGCGCGTTGCCGCGCGCCTTGTCCGCCGGATATTTGCGCGCGTTCTTCTCCAGCTTGCGCCCGGCCGCGGCGACGGGGTCGATGCCGAGCTGGTCGGCGAGGCGCACGAGGTAGAGCAGCACGTCCGCGATCTCCTCGTCCGCGCGAGCGCGCGCCGCGGGCTCGAGGCCGCGGCTCTGCGCCTCGGTGAGCCACTGGAAGACCTCCAGCAGCTCGGCCGCCTCCACCGTGAGCGCCATCGCGAGGTTCTTCGGTGAATGGAACTGCTCCCAGTCGCGCTCGCGTGCGAAGTTGCGCAGCTGCTCGCGCAGCGCCTCGAGCTCCGTCATGCCGCCTCCCGGATGGTCTTTCGTGTGCCTCAGAACTTCTCGCCGCGCCGCAGGTAGCGCCATTGGCCGGCGGGCAGCGCCCCGAGCGGCACGCCACCGGTGCGCACCCGCTTGAGCCCGGTCACCACCAGCCCCACGCTCTCGCACATGCGCCGGATCTGGCGCTTGCGGCCCTCGCGCAGCACGAAGCGCAACTGGTCCTCGTTCGACCACGATACCTTCGCGGGCTTGAGCTTCACGCCGTCGAGCTCGATTCCATGGCGCAGGAGCGCGAGTCCCTCGTCGGAGAGCTTGCCCTCGACGCGCACGAGGTATTCCTTCTCGACCTCGGAGTCGGCCCCGACGAGGCGCCGCGCGACGCGGCCATCCTGCGTGTAAACCAGGAGGCCGGTCGAGTCGATGTCGAGGCGTCCCGCGGGCGCGAGGTTGCGCAGGTGCCCGGGCCGGAACTGGAGCGGCGAGGGATCCTCGCTCCAGCGGTTCTCGGGCTTGATCAGCACGACCGCGGACTGGTGTCCGTCCTCCGGCTGGCCCGACACGTAGCCCACCGGCTTGTGCAGCACGATGGTCACCTGCTCGCTCTGGTGCCTGGCGGCGGCGGCATCGATGTCGATGCGCGCTTCGCGCGGCACGCGAACGCCGAGCTGCGCCACGACCTTGCCGTCGACCTTCACCCAGCCGTTCTCGATCCATTCGTCGGCCTCGCGACGCGAGCACAGCCCGCGCTCGCTCATGAGCTTCGAAAGGCGCGGATCGTCGGGATTCGCGTGCGCGCCGGGACGAGGCGCGCTGGGCGGGACCGGAGGGCGCACCACGGGCGCCTTCGCATCCCGCGTGCGGGCGCGGCCAGGCGGCTTGGGTCGTGCCTTCCGCGGCTTCGGCGCAGCGGGTTGGGCCGCCGGCGGGGCCGCTGGCGCGGGCGGCGGCGCCGAAGCGTGCCGGGCCCTTTGCGCGAGCCGGCCCCGCGACGTCGACGGCTGTGCGGGTGCGGTACCGGCGACATTCTTCGGCAGCTTGAGCGTGGGACGGGCCATGGGTCATTTTACGTAAGATCGAGGCATGAAGCCTTCGTCGCCCACGCTCGCCGCCGCCGTGCGCAGCCGCACCGGATGCGCGTGGTCGCGCGCGCGCAAGCTCTGCGAGGAGGGGCGCGTCCTCGTCGATGGCGAGCGCTGCCTCGATCCGGCGGCGCGCGTCTCGCCCGATGCGCTGATCACCGTCGACGAGCGCGGGCCGCGCCGCGAGCCGGGCCCGTTGGCGCGCGACGCGATCGTGTTCTACGACCGCGACCTCGTCGTGGTGGACAAGCCGAGCGGGATGCTGAGCGTCGCGGATGTCGCGGGCAACAAGGACACACTGGCGGACCACGTGCGCACGCTCTTGCGCCGCATGAACGCGGGCGCGGACGCGCCGCTCGGCGTCGTGCATCGCCTCGATCGCGACACGAGCGGGCTCATGGTCTTCACGCGCGGCGCGCTCGCCAAGCGCGAGCTCGCGGCGCGGTTCCGCGCGCACGACGTCGAGCGCGTTTACCTCGCGCTCGCGCACGGCGCGGTGACCGAGGCGAAGATGGAGACCGATCTCGTGCTCGATCGCGGCGACGGCCTGCGCGGCTCCCACGGGCATTTCCGCCGGGCGAGCGCACCGGCGCCGCGCGAGGCGCGGCACGCCGTCACCTACGTGCGGCCGCTCGAGGCGCTACGCGGCGCGACGCTCGTGGAGTGCCGCCTCGAGACGGGGCGCCAGCACCAGATCCGCATCCACCTCTCCGAGCTCGGCCATCCGCTCGTGGGCGAGACGGTCTACATCCGCGATCACCCGGGGCCCCGCATCGACGCTGCGCGCGTCATGCTCCATGCGCAGCACCTGGGCTTCACGCACCCGCGCACCGGCGCCCGGCTGTCCTGGCGCAGCGACGCGCCCGCCGATTTCACCCACCTGCTCGAGGCCCTTCGCTGACCGGCCCAGGCGGCGATACAGGTAGGCGCCCAGCGCGATGAAGATGCCGCCCGGCATGACCAGCGCGACCACGAAGTAGGGGCCGACGCGTTGGACCACATTCACCAGGGCTTGCATTGCGCGCTCCTTGACGGCCGTTCTGCGGCCTCTTGCCTTGGTGTCGAACGGGCGAAGGCGAAATCGACACCGGTTGAGGCAAAGAATAGGCGCGGGGCGGACACCCGCGATGCGGAGCATTCGGCATCGTGGAGGCGTCGTGCGCGGCTTTTTACTTCATCGACGCGCGCGCCGCCACCAGCAATTGGTCGATCGCATCCAGGCGGACGAAGCCGAGGCGCGGGGACTCGATGTCCAGGGTCACGTAGACGATGAGCGGCGGATGCATCCGCGTCGCGGCCAAGCGCACGGTCGCGCCGCGTCGATGCGGGGAGGCTTCGGTAGGTGGCGATCCGTGCGTCGACATAAAGGCGGAGCGATTCGCGCAGCGCGGGTTGCGCCGGGACGGGCACGAGGTCGATGCGCAGGTACGCGGCGCCGGCGCTTGCACGCCGCTCGCTTGCGCGCCCTTGCCCGATCGGGAGTAGAATTCAAACGCCCGTTTGAAACCCCCGTTCTCCGCGTGACGACTTCCCTTCCCGACGGCGAGCAGCCGGTCCTGCGCATCGTGCCCATGCCTGCCGACACCAACGCGCACGGCACCATCTTCGGCGGCTGGGTCATGTCCCAGGTGGACATCGCCGGCAGCGTCGCCGCGTGGGAGCGCGCCCAGGGCCCGATCGTGACCGTCGCGGTCAACTCGTTCGTCTTCAAGGAAGCCGTCTTCGTGGGCGACCTCGTGAGCTTCTATGCGCGCGTGCTCAAGGTCGGCCGCACCTCGATCACCGTCGACGTGGAGGTCTTCGCCCAGCGCGGGCGCTACGGCGGGCGCAACACCTGCGTGAAAGTCACCGAAGCGCAACTCACCTACGTCGCCGTGGACAAGGAGCGCCGCCCGCGCGACGTCCCCGGCGCACCCGTGGAGGCCTGATATGTCCGAAGTCGTCGCAACCCCGTCCAAGGCGCCGTCCCACGCGGCATCGCGTTCCAACGAAGCGCAAGGCGAGCGGCTCCTCGTGCGCAAGGCCGCCGTGCTCGGCGCGGGCGTCATGGGCGCGCAGATCGCGGCGCACCTGGCGAACGCGAACGTGAAACCGATCCTTTTCGACCTGGCGGCCGAGGGCAAGGACAAGAATGCGATCGCGAAGAAGGCGCTCGAAGGCCTCGCCAAGCTCAACCCGAGCCCGGTCGCGACGGCCTCGGCGCTCAAGCAGATCGTGCCCGCGAACTACGACGAGCACCTGGGCCTGCTCGCCGAGTGCGACCTCGTGATCGAGGCGATCAGCGAGCGCATGGACTGGAAGAAGTCGCTCTTCGAGAAGGTGGCACCCCATATCGGGCCGCGCGCGATCTTCGCGTCGAACACGTCGGGGCTCTCGATCACCGAGCTTTCGAGGAATCTGCCGGCGCAACTGCGCAAGCGCTTCTGCGGCATCCACTTCTTCAACCCGCCGCGCTACATGCGGCTGGTCGAGGTGATTCCCACCGCGGAGACCGATCCCGCGATGGTGGACCGGCTCGAGACCTTCCTCACGACGACACTCGGCAAGGGCGTGATCCGCGCCAAGGACACGCCCAATTTCGTCGCCAACCGCGTGGGCGTCTTCTCGATGCTCGCGACGATGCACCACACGCTCGCGTTCAAGCTCGGCTTCGACGAGGTCGACGCGCTCACCGGCCCGGCGATCGGCCGCGGCAAGAGCGCGACCTATCGCACGAGCGACGTGGTCGGGCTCGACACCCTGGGCCACGTGATCCGCACGATGGCGGAGACGCTCCCGGACGATCCATGGAAGCAGTACTACACGGCGCCGGACTGGCTGCAGGCGCTGATCGCCAAGGGCGCGCTCGGCCAGAAGACGAAGGCCGGCATCTACACGAAGAAGGGCAAGGACATCCTCGTCCTCGACCTCGCGCAGCAGGACTACCGCTTGTCCGCGGGCTCCATCGCGGAGGATGTGCAGGCGATCCTCAAGGAGAAGGATCCGGGCGAGCGGCTCACGAAGCTGCGCGCGTCGCCGCATCCGCAGGCGCAATTCCTGTGGGCGATCCATCGCGACGTCTTCCATTACGTCGCGGTCACGCTCGCCGAGATCGCGCACAGCGCGCGCGACGTGGACTTCGCGATCCGCTGGGGCTTCGGCTACCAGCGCGGGCCCTTCGAGAGCTGGCAGGCCGCCGGATGGCAGCGTGTGGCGAAGATGATCGCCGAGGACATCGCGGCCGGAAAGGCGATGTCGAGCGTGCCGCTTCCCGCATGGGTCGGCGACGGGCGCAACGGCGTGCACGCCCCCGAGGGCTCCTATTCCGCCGAAACCGGGCGCGCCGTGCCGCGCTCCACGCTTCCCGTTTACGCACGGCAGCTCTTCCCCGAGACCGTGATCGGCGAGAAGGCCGCCGACCGTGGCACGACGGTGTTCGAGGACGACGCCCTGCGCCTCTGGCACCAGGGCGACCGCATCGCGATCGCTTCCTTCAAGACGAAGATGCATTCGCTCGGCGCGCCGTTGCTCGCGAGCCTGAACCGCGCGATCGACGAGGCCGAGCGCAATTTCGATGCGCTGGTGATCTGGCACGAGGCGCCCTTCGCCGTGGGCGCCGACCTCAAGGCCGCCCTCGAGTCGCTCAAGGCCGGACAGCTCGACGATTTCGAGAAGATGGTGGCGCTCTTCCAGCAGACCTCGCAGCGCCTCAAGTACTCGCTCGTGCCGACCGTCGCCGCGGTCGAGGGCATGGCGCTCGGCGGCGGATGCGAGTTCGTGATGCATGCGCAGCGCGCGGTGTGCGCCCTCGAGAGCTACATCGGGCTGGTGGAAGCGGGCGTGGGTCTCTTGCCCGCGGGCGGCGGCCTCAAGGAGTTCGCCGAGCGCGCGCAGGCCTGGGCGAAAGGCGGCGACGCCGGGCCGGAGCTGATGCGCGTCTTCCGCCAGGTCGCGATGGGTGAAGTGTCGAAGAGCGCCGAGAATGCGCGCGAGATGGGATTCCTCAAGCCCTCGGACGTCGTGGTCTTCCATCCCGCCGAGCTGCTCCACGTCGCGAAGCAGGAAGCGCGCGCGATGGCGGAATCGGGCGCGCGCCCGCCGCTGCCGCCCGCGGAGATCCGCGCCGCGGGCGACACGGGCATCGCGACCCTCAAGATGCTGCTCGTGAACATGAAGGAAGGCGGTTTCATCTCGGAGCACGACTACGAGATCGCGTCCCGCATCGCCACGGTGCTTTGCGGCGGCGAGGTCGATCCCGGCAGCGTCGTCGACGAGAGATGGCTGCTCGACCTCGAGCGCAAGCACTTCGTGGAGCTCGCGAAGATGCCGAAAACGCAGGAGCGGATCGAGCACATGCTCAAGAACGGCAAGCCGCTGCGGAATTAAACCTTGGAACACGGATGGACACGGATAACACACGGATGAATACACCCTTGACCTTATCCGTGTTCATCCGTGTTCATGCCTTAACGCGGTAGCGAAGGAGTCGAAATGAATCGACAGGTCCAGGATGCCTACATCGTCGCCGCGGTGCGCACGCCCGTCGGCAAGGCTCCGCGCGGCATGTTCCGCAACGTCCGCCCCGACGACATGCTCGCGCACGTGCTGAAGGGCGCGATCGCGCAGGTGCCGGGCCTCGACCCGCACGATATCGCCGACGTGATCGTGGGTTGCGCGATGCCGGAGGGCGAGCAGGGCATGAACGTCGCGCGCATCGGCGTGCTGCTGGCGGGGCTTCCCGACAGCGTGCCGGCGATGACGATCAACCGCTTCTGCTCCTCGGGGCTGCAGGCCGTGGCGCTCGCGGCCGACCGCATCCGCACGGGCGACGACGACGTGGTGATCGCGGCCGGCACGGAGTCGATGTCGATGGTCCCGATGATGGGCAACAAGGTCGCGTTGAACGACGCGGTCTTCGCCCACGGCGGCGAGCACGTGGCGATCGCGTACGGAATGGGCATTACCGCCGAGAACGTCGCGAAGCAGTGGAAGGTCTCGCGCGAGGACCAGGACGCGTTCGCGGTGGCGAGCCACCAGAAGGCCGCGAAGGCCATCGCCGCCGGCGCCTTCCGCCAGGAGATCCTCCCGTACGAGGTCGATGCCGCGATGCCCGATCTCGCGCGCGGCGAAGTCCGCCATTCGAAGCGCGTGGCCGAGAACGACGAGGGCCCGCGCCCCGATACCAGCGCCGAGACGCTCGCGAAGCTCAAGACCGTCTTCGCCGCCCGCGGCAGCGTGACGGCGGGAAACAGCTCCCAGATGTCCGACGGCGCGGCCGCCGTGATCCTCATGAGCGAGAAGGCGCTGAAGAAGTACGGCGTGACGCCCCTCGCGCGCTTCGTGAATTATGCGGTTGCCGGCGTTCCGCCCGAGATCATGGGCATCGGCCCGATCAAGGCGATCCCGAAGGTGCTCGCGGCGTCCGGCGTGAACGCCCAGGACCTCGACTGGATCGAGCTCAACGAGGCATTCGCGGCGCAATCGCTCGCCGTGATGCGCGAGCTGGGGCTCGACGCCACGAAGGTCAACCCGCAGGGCGGCGCCATCGCCCTGGGCCATCCGCTGGGCGCGACGGGGGCCGTCCGTACGGCCACCCTGGTCCACGGCATGAAGCGCGACCGCAAGAAATACGGAATGGTGACGATGTGCATCGGCACCGGCATGGGCGCGGCGGGCCTTTTCGAGTCCATCGCATGAATGCACAATAGCCGCGCCCCGGGTTGACGGTTCCCCGGGGCGGCATGGAGCGCGGCTGCAACGCATAACGACAACCCAGGAGAGGATACTCACCATGAAACGCATGTTGCGTCCCGTGGCCAAGCCGCTCGCGATCGCCGTGGCCCTCGCCGCGTCGCCCGCGATGGCGTACCAGTTCCAGTTCCCCGACTACGGCATCTCCGCGAGCCTCGACACCACGCTGAGCTACGGCATCGCGTGGCGCGCGCAGAAGCAGGATCCCTCCCTCATCGGCATCGCCAACGGGGGGACCTCGCGCTCGGTGAACGAGGACAACGGCGACCTGAACTTCAAGCAGGGAGACCGCTTCGCCAACGTGGTGAAGGCGACCGTCGACGCCGAGATCAAGTGGCGCAACTTCGGCTTCTTCGGCCGCGGGCTCGCCTTCTACGACTTCGACCTGCACGACAGCGACAAGCTCGGGCCCACGGGACGCGACCGGCTCGGCCGCAACGTGATCGGGCTCGACGGCTTCGTGAGCGGCGCTTTCGAGCCGGTCGCCGGCCACAACCTGCGCGTGCGCGCCGGGCGCCAGGTGATCAGCTGGGGCGAGAGCACGTTCATCCCGGGCGGCATCAACTCGATCAACCCGGTCGATCTCTCGAAGCTGCGCATCCCCGGCTCCGAGCTCAAGGAGGCGTTCCTGCCGACGACGGGCGTGTGGGGCAGCTTCGACCTCTCCAACGCGGCGTCGGTCGAGGGCTTCTACCTCACCAACTTCGACAAGATCCGGATCGACCCGATGGGGTCGTACTTCTCGACCAACGACGCGGCGAGCGACGACGCGACGCGCGTGATCGTGGCGTTCGGCCGCCGGCGCGACGAGCACTTCCCGAACACGAACCCCGTGCCTCCCGGAATCCCGGTGATCAGCAGCACCGCCGCCGCGCTCTACGGGCCCTTCGATCCCGCCGCGCCGGTCTGGGTGCCACGCTCGGACGACAAGAACCCGAGCGACCACGGCCAGTGGGGCCTCGCGTTCCACTACCTCGCGAAGGACCTGAACAGCACCGAGTTCGGCTTCTACTTCGAGAACTACCACAGCCGCACGCCGCTCTTCTCCGCGGTCAAGGGCACGGTCAGCTCGGTGCTCACCGGCGGGCCGCTCATCGCGCCCATCTGCCAGGCCGCGCAGACGACGCCGGCGTTGCGCTCGCTCTGCATGACCGGGACCGCGCGCTACTTCGTCGAGTATCCCGAGAACATCAAGCTCTACGGCGTGAGCTTCAACACCGCGGGTCCCGCGGGCATCGCGTTCCAGGGCGAGTACTCGTATCGCCCCAACCAGCCGCTGCAGCTCGCCACCGCCGAGCTGATCCTCGCGGGCCTGGGGCTGCCCAACCTCATCACGGGCTACACGCAGATCCCGGGTGCGCCCACGGGCGCCACCGCCGCGGCGCTCGTGCCGGATGGCACTTACCTCTCCGGCTATCGCAACGTGCACATGAGCCAGGCGCAGGTGAGCGCGACCAAGTCGTGGCCGAACCTCTGGGGTGCCGACCAGCTCGTCGCCGTGGGCGAGGTCGGCATGAACTACTTCCACAACCTGCCGAGCGATCTCGCGTTCTCGGGTCCGGCCGCGTACCTGCCGGCGACCGCGTACGGTGCGCTCATCTCGGGGGCCTACTCGCAGCAGACCGACGGCTTCACGACCAACTTCTCGTGGGGCTACCGCCTCGCGGGTCGCCTCGAGTACGCGAACGCGCTCTTCAGCGGCAACCTCTCGCCGCGGCTCGCGTTCTCGCACGACGTGAAGGGCGTCGGTCCCAATTTCGTCGAGGGCGTGAAGTCGGCCTCGGCGGGCCTGTCCTGGGATTACCAGCGCAAGTGGCTGGTGGACGTGCAGTACACGAACTACTTCGGCGGCAAGAAGTTCTGCGGCACCGACGTGCCGCCGCCGGGCTCCGTCGTGACGCCGGGACAACCCGCGAGCTTCTGCTCGAGCGCCAACCCGCTCAAGGACCGCGACTTCTATTCGCTCAGCGTGAGCTACTCGTTCTAGCGCGCGCCCACGACGACACAGAGGAGGAACTCATGCTGATCACGAAGAAAACCTGCGCGGCGCTGCTGGCGGGTGCGCTCGTCGCGGCCCCCGCGGCCGCCGAGCTCTCCGCGGCCGACCTCGCGAAGCTGGGCAACACACTGACGCCGATCGGCGCCGAGAAGGCGGGCAACGCCGGCGGCACGATCCCCGCGTGGGATGGCGGCATCTCCAGGCCGATCGCGGGCTACACGGACGGCGGCCACTATCCCGATCCGTTCGCGGGCGACAAGCCGCTCTTCACGATCACCGGCCAGAACGCGGACCAGTACAAGGCCCAGCTTTCCGAGGGCCAGGTGGCGCTGCTGAAGAAGTATCCCGACTACAAGATGGTGGTGTATCCCACGCACCGCAGCGCCGCGTTCCCGCAGTGCCATTACGAGGAAACGAAGCAGTGCGCCGCCAAGGCGAAGCTGGCACCCGGCGGCAACGGCGTCGTCGGCTGCACGGGCGGGATCCCGTTCCCGGAGCCGAAGGACGGCACGGAGACGATCTGGAACTTCCTCCTGCGCTATCGCGGCGACACGTACGGCATGCACTGGGACCAGGCCGCGGTCACGCGCGGCGGCGACTACGCGCTCGTGAAGTTCGAGTACGAGTACGACTTCCAGTACGGCAACTGCTCGAAGCCGCCGTCGCAGCGCGAGCCGAACATGGTGCTCAACTACGTGCAGAACACGACCGCGCCCGCGCGCCTCGCGGGCCAGATCCTGCTCGTGCACGAGACGGTGGACCAGGCGAAGGAGCCGCGTACGGCGTGGACGTACAACCCGGGCCAGCGCCGCGTGCGCCTGGCGCCGCAGGTGGCGTACGACAACCCGGGCACCGCGGCCGACGGGCTGCGCACGAACGACGACTTCGGCATGTTCAACGGGGCCACCGACCGCTACAACTGGAAGCTCGTCGGCAAGAAGGAGATGTACGTCCCGTACAACTCGTACAAGCTCGCGAGCCCGCAGTACAAGTACTCGGACATCCTCAAGGCCGGCCACATCAACCAGGACCTCGCGCGCTACGAGCTGCATCGCGTGTGGGTGGTGGAGGCGACGCTCAAGCCGGGCATGAGCCACATCTACGCCAAGCGCGTCTTCTACATCGACGAGGACAGCTGGGCGATCGTGGTGACCGACAAGTACGACGCGCGCGGCGAGCTGTGGCGCACGGCCGAGATGCACAACATCAACATGTACAACGTGCCGATGTGGTACAGCGCCCTCGAGGTGCACAGCGACCTGCAGTCCGGGCGCTACATCGCGATGGGCCTCGCCAACGAGGAGAAGGTCGTGTACCAGCCGCTCAAGCGCACGCCGAGCGATTACACGCCCGAGGCGTTGCGCGGCATGGGGACGCGCTAGCGGCACGAAAGCCCGCATGAGGAAGCTCGCCGGTGCCGCAGCGATCTGCTGCGGCATCGTTTTTTCCGCGGCCGCCGACGGCCCTCCGGCGCCCGGCGCGGCCGTAACCGCGCGCACGCTCGCGCGCCTGCTGCTGGTCGATGCACGCCGTGCGGGCTCGCGCATCGTCGCGGTCGGCGATCGCGGCTACATCCTGCTCTCCGACGACGACGGTGCCACGTGGCGGCGCGCGAAGTCGCCCGAAGCGCCGCTCCTCACCGCGGTCGCGTTCGAGGACGCGAAGCGCGGGCTCGCGGTGGGCCACGACGCCACGATCCTCGCGACCGAGGACGGCGGCGAGACCTGGACGAAGATGTTCTCCGCGCCGGCGGACCAGCGCCCGCTCCTCTCGGTCGCGTGGGTCGCGCCCTCGCGTGCGATCGCCATCGGGGCCTACGGGGCGTATTACGAATCGCTCGACGGCGGGCGCACCTGGAATCCCCGCAAGATCCTGGACGACGACAAGCACCTCAACGCACTGGTCGACCTGGGACAGGGGCGCCTTCTCATCGCGGGCGAGGCGGGCACGCTGCTCTCCTCGAGCGATGCGGGCGCCCACTGGACCCCGCTCGCCTCGCCCTACAAGGGCTCGTACTTCGGGGGGCTCGTCGCGGCGGACGGCGCCATCATCGTGTACGGCCTGCGCGGGCGCATCTTCCGCTCGGCGGATGGCGGCGCCACGTGGAATCCCGTCGACGACGCATCGGATGCGGCGCTCATGGCGGGCGAGAGGCTCCCCGACGGCGCGCTGGTCGTGGCGGGCGCGATGGGCGCCGCGCTCGTGAGCCGCGACGACGGGCGCTCGTTCCAGCCGATCGCCACCGGCACCTCGCGCATGCTGGCGAAGCCCGTCGTCGGCAGCGCGGGTGAGTTGCTCCTGATGGGCGAGGCGGGCGTGCGCTCCGCCAAGGTGCCGCTGCACCGCAAGGCCGGCTCGTGACGCTCGAGTCCTTCATCGGCCGCGTCTCGCGCCTCGTCTTCGGCCACCGGCGCGTGTGGCTCGTCCTCTTCGGCCTGGCGAGCGCGCTCTTCGCGCTCTCCGCCTCGCGCCTGCAGGTCGATGCCGGGTTCAACAAGATGGTGCCGCTGCACCACGAGTACATGCAGGTGTACCGCGAGTACGAGAAGGTGTTCGGCGGCGCCAACCGCATCGCGATCGCGCTCGTGCAGCGCGACGGGAGCGACATCTACCAGCGCGACTTCATGGCGAAGCTGAAGGCGCTGACCGACGACGTGTTCCTGCTGAACGGGGTCGACCGCCCGACCGTGAAGTCGCTCTTCACGCCGAACACGCGCTTCATCGAGGTGATCGAGGAGGGCTTCGCCGGGGGCAACGTGGTGCCGGCGGGCTACTCGGGCAGCGACGCGGACTTGAAGCGCGTGCGCGAGAACGTGAACAAGAGCACGGAGGTCGGCCGCACGGTGGCGACCGACTTCACGGGCGCGCTCGTGGCCGCGGGGCTGCTCGAGATCGATCCGCAGACGGGGCGCAAGCTCGACTACTTCGACTTCGCGCACAGCCTCGAGCAATTGCGCGCCAGGTACGAGGACGGCAAGACGGAGGTCGCCATCATCGGCTTCGCCAAGGCCGTGGGCGACATCGCCGACGGTGCGCGCGGCGTGATCGCTTTCTTCGGCGTGGCCTTCGCGATCACGCTGGCCCTCATGGTCTGGTTCGTGAAGGACGTGCGACTCACGCTCGTGGCCCTCGTGGTCGCCATGCTGCCCGTGCTGTGGCTGCTGGGCACGCTTCCGCTGCTGCACTTCGGCATCGACCCCCTCTCGATCCTGGTGCCATTCCTCATCTTCTCGATCGGCGTCTCGCACGCGGTGCAGATGACGAAGACGTGGGAGCGGGAGGTCGTCGCGGGAAGCTCGAGCCTGGAGGCCGCGCAGCGCGCGTTCGCGAAGCTCTTCATCCCGGGGACGCTCGCGCTCCTCACGAACGTGCTCGGCTTCGCCGTGATCATGCTGATCCCGATCGACATCGTGCGCGAGCTCGGCATCACGGCGTCGCTCGGCGTGGGCTGGATGATCCTCACGAACAAGATGCTGCTGCCGATCCTGCTCTCGTACCTGCGGCTCGGGCGCCGTGCCTCGCGGCGCGAGGCCGAGCAGGAATCGCGCGTGCACCGCATCTGGCGCGCGGCCGCGCGCTGCGTCGAGCCGAAGCGCGCGACGGCCATCGTCGCGGGCGCCGCGGTGGTCCTGGGCCTGGGACTCTGGCAGGCGCACCACCTCAAGGTCGGCGATTACGGCATCGGCGTGCCGGAGCTGCGCCCCGACTCGCGCTACAACCTCGACAACGCGACGATCGTGAAGAAGTTCGCGATCGGCGTGAACACGCTGGGCGTCGTCGCCCAGACGAAGGACGTGCAGGGCGCCTGCACGCAGTACGACATCATGTCGACCATCGAGCGCTTCGACTGGCACATGCAGAACGTCGAGGGCACGCAGTCGGTGATCTCGCTGCCGGGCCTCGCCAAGGTGGTGAACGCCGGCTTCAACGAGGGCAACATCAAGTGGAGAGCGCTGCCGCGCGATCCGCAGGTGATGGCGCAGGCGGTCACGCCGATCGACACCTCGACCGGGCTCCTCAATCCCGATTGCAGCGCGATGCAGGTGCTGATCAATACCACCGACCAGCAGGGCGCCACCCTCGCCCACCTCGTGGCCGAGGTGAAGAAGTTCGCGGCGGCGAACAACTCCGACAAGCTGCAGTTCAAGCTCGCCACGGGCAACATGGGGGTCGCTGCCGCCACGAACGAGGCGGTCGACCGCGCGCGCTGGGAGATGAACTTCGCCATCTTCGGCGCGCTGCTCCTCATGTGCATGGCGACCTTCCGCAGCCTGCGCGCCACGCTCTGCATCCTGATCCCGCTCGCCATCGTCTCGGTGCTGTGCGAGGCGCTGATGCCCACGCTCGGCATCGGGCTCAAGATCTCGACGCTTCCGGTGGTCGCGCTCGGCGTGGGCGTCGGCGTGGATTACGGCATCTACCTCTACGACCGCATCGAGAAGCACCTCGAGGAAGGCCTTCCGCTCGCGCAGGCGTTCTTCGAGGCGTTGAACGAACGCGGGACCGCCATGGTCTTCACCGCCATCACGATGACGATCGGCGTGGCGACGTGGTCCCTGTCGGCGCTCAAGTTCCAGGCGGATATGGGCATCCTGCTGGCGTTCATGTTCTTCCTCAACATGCTGGGAGCGCTCTTCCTCTTGCCGGCACTCGCGGCGTTCCTGCTGCGGCCGGCGAGGAGCGCTTGATGGCCGTCGAACGCCTCTTCGTGGGTGCGGGCGCGCTGCTTCTCGCGCTTGCCGTGGCGCTCGGCGCCTACTCCGCGCATGCGACCAAGGGGGCGCCCCACCCTGAAGCGGCCCGACTGCTGCAGACCGCCGTGCTCTACCAGTTCGTGCACGCGACGGGCATCGTCTTCGCCGGCATCCTCGCGCGCAACGGCTCGAGCCCCTGGCTCGTGGGCGCGGGTGTGCTGCACTTCGCGGGGATCGTGCTCTTCTGCGGCTCGCTCTGGGTGCTCGCGCTCACGACGAAGTCGCTCGGGCCGGCCGCGCCCACCGGCGGCATGTGCTTCATCGCGGGATGGATCGCCATGGCGGTGTACGGGCTCGGCACGCGATGAAGAAGACGCTTCTGGCCGTCGTGTTCTTCGCATACGCCTCGCCGGCGCGGCGCACGCTGCGCTGATGTCGTCCGACCCGGCCGGACTCTGGTACGACCCGGACGAGGGCGGGTGGGGGCTGGGCATGACGCAGCAGGGCGACACGTGGCGGGATACGCGAGCCGGGGCACGGTCGTCGACATCGCCTGGTCGATCGACGGGACGGCAGTCCCGGCCCGTGCCGGCGCAGGTTTTCGGCATCACGCACAACGATTGGAGCATGGGCGCGGGCTATGCCCGCCACATAGGCGGTGTTCGCTTTCCCTAGCCGTCCAGCCGGCAGGTTTGCCCAAAGGTGTCATTTCGCGGAAGCGTGAGAGTCGGTTATATCGGGCTGCGACGCATCGAATGTCGCCCGAGAATGGCCCCGCCCACTCCCATCGATCCGACGCTTCCCCCTGGCCCGTCCACCCGGTCCGAGGAGCGCAGGGCTTTCCTTTTCCTCACCATCGTGATGGCGCCGGTGCTGGCGGTGATCGTGGTCGCGGGCTACGGCTTCGCGGTGTGGATCTACCAGCTCTTCGCCGGCCCGCCGGCGGGGTGACCTTGGCCGAGGTCCATATCGCGAGTTGCGTCGCATACGCGCAGCCAGGCGCGATGGAGGCGGCGATTCGCGCCATCGTGACCTCGGGCATCGGCGAGGTGCCGCGCGCGGACGAGCGCGGCCGCATGGTGGTCCTGATCGAGCGCTCCAGCGCCGCGGAGGTGCTCGATGCCATCGACGCGATCCGCGCGCTCGAGGGCGTGCTGGCCGTCCACCTCGCCTACCAGCACGGCGAGCCCGAAGAGGAGCTCCAGGAGTCGCCATGAAGATGAATCGCCGCGAGTTCATCCGCTCCACCGCCGTCGCCGCCGCCGCTGCCGCCGCCGGGATGGCCGACGCGCAGGTCTCGAACGTGATCACGGACGAGGCGGCGGGCGTGAAATGGCACAAGGCACCCTGCCGCTTCTGCGGCACGGGATGCGGCGTGAACGTCGCCGTCAAGGCCAACCGCGTCATCGCGACGGTCGGCGACCCGCAGGCGGAGGTGAACCGGGGCCTCAACTGCGTGAAGGGCTATTTCCTCTCGAAGATCATGTACGGCGAGGACAGGCTCACGCGGCCCCTGTTGCGCATGAAGAACGGCAAGTTCGACAAGAACGGCGAGTTCGCCCCCGTCACCTGGGAACAGGCCTTCGACGTGATGGCCGAGAAATGCAAGGCCGCGTTGAAGGCGAAGGGCCCCTCGGCGGTCGGCATGTTCGGCTCCGGGCAGTGGACGATCTGGGAGGGGTACGCGGCGAGCAAGCTCATGAAGGCGGGCTTCCGCTCGAACAACCTCGATCCCAATGCGCGCCACTGCATGGCCTCCGCCGCCGTGGGCTTCATGCGCGCCTTCGGCATGGACGAGCCGATGGGCTGCTACGACGACATCGAGGCCGCCGACGCCTTCGTGCTCTGGGGCTCGAACATGGCGGAGATGCACCCGATCCTCTGGACGCGCGTGACCGACCGGCGGCTCTCGAACCCGAAGGTGAAGGTCGCCGTCCTCTCCGTCTTCGAGCACCGCTGCTACGACCTCGCGGACGTCCCCATCATCTTCCGGCCCCAGACCGACCTCGCGATCCTCAACTACATCGCGAACCACATCATCCAGACGAAGCGCGTGAACGAGGCCTTCGTCTCGAAGCACGTGAACTTCAAGCGCGCCACCGAGGACATCGGCTACGGCCTGCGGCCGACCGATGCGCGCGAGAAGAAGGCGAAGAACGCGGCGAAGGCCGCCGACCTTGCCGCCATGACATTCGACGAGTACCGGGCATACGTGAAGCCGTACACGGCCGAGTATGTATCGAAGCTCTCGAAGGTGCCCGTCGACAAGCTCAAGGCCCTGGCGGAGCTGTACGCCGATCCGAACGTGAAGGTCATGTCGTTCTGGACGATGGGCTTCAACCAGCACACGCGCGGCGTGTGGGCCAACAACCTCGTCTACAACATCCACCTGCTCACGGGCAAGATCGCCACACCGGGCAACTCGCCGTTCTCGCTCACCGGCCAGCCGTCCGCGTGCGGGACGGCCCGGGAGGTCGGCACGTTCGCGCACCGCCTGCCGGCCGACATGGTCGTGAACAACCCGAAGCACCGCAAGGTGGCCGAGGACATCTGGAAGCTTCCGGAGGGCACGATAGATCCCACGCCCGGCTACCACGCGGTGCTGCAGAACCGGATGCTGCGCGACGGCAAGCTCAACTTCTACTGGGTCCAGGTCAACAACAACATGCAGGCCGGACCCAACATGATGCAGGAGGCGCTGCCCGGTTATCGCAATCCGGACAACTTCATCGTCGTCTCGGATGCCTATCCCACCGTCACCGCGCTCGCCGCGGACCTCGTGCTGCCGACGGCGATGTGGGTGGAGAAAGAAGGCGGCTATGGCAACGCGGAGCGGCGCACGCACTTCTGGCACCAGATGGTGAAGGCGCCGGGTGAATCGCGCTCGGACCTGTGGCAGCTGGTCGAGTTCGCGAAGCGCTTCGAGGTGGACGAGGTATGGCCGGCGGAGCTCGTCGCGAAGAAGCCCGAGTATCGCGGCAAGACGCTCTACGAGGTGCTCTTCCGCAACGGGCAGGTCGACAAGTTCGCGGCCTCGCAGGTGGAGGGCGGCTACGACAACGACGAGGCGAAAGCCTTCGGCTTCTACATCCAGAAGGGGCTCTTCGAGGAGTACGCCGCCTTCGGGCGCGGCCACGGGCACGACCTGGCGCCTTTCGACGAATACCACAAGTCGCGCGGGCTGCGCTGGCCGGTGGTCGACGGCAAGGAGACACGCTGGCGCTACAAGGAAGGCACGGACCCGTACGTGAAGGCGGGCAGCGGCTTCGACTTCTACGGCAATCCCGACCACAAAGCCAACATCATCGCCGCGCCGTACGAGCCCGCCGCCGAGGAGCCGGACAAGGATTACCCGCTGTGGCTTTGCACCGGCCGCGTCCTCGAGCATTGGCACTCCGGGTCCATGACGGGCCGCGTGCCGGAGCTGTATCGCGCGTTTCCGAACGCGGTGGTCTTCATGCATCCGGACGACGCGGCCGCGCTCAAGGTGCGGCGCGGCGACGAGGTGAAGGTGGTGTCGCGCAGGGGCGAGTGCCGCAGCCGCATCGAGACGCGCGGCCGCGTGAAGCCGCCTCGCGGCCTGGTCTACGTGCCGTGGTTCGACGCGTCGCAGCTCATCAACAAGGTCACGCTGGATGCGACCGACCCCATCTCCAAGCAGACGGACTTCAAGAAGTGCGCCGTGAAGATCGTGCCGGTGCGGGGAGGTGCGGCATGAGGCATGCGTTCGTCGCGGCGGTGCTGGCATTTTCGGCGGCGTCCGCGCTCGCCCAGTCCACGACGGCACCCGGCGGCGCGCTCGGGGGCGGCCTGCGCGGCAACGCGCCGCTCGATGCGGAAACGCGTCCGCCGCCGCTGGCGAAGATGATCAACGACGACCAGCGCAAGCCGCGCAGCTATCCCGCCCAGCCGCCGCTCATCCCGCACCAGATCGACAACTACCAGGTGGACCTGCGCTTCAACAAGTGCATGAGCTGCCACGGGCGCGATCGCGTGGGCGAGAGCCAGGCCCCGATGGTGAGCGTCACGCACTACATGGACCGGGAGGGCAACATGCGGCAGGAGATCTCGCCGCGGCGCTATTTCTGCACCCAGTGCCACGTCTCCCAGGCCGACGTGCGCGTGCCGGTGAAGAACGAGTTCGCGGACTTCTATACCGTGGCGCCTGGCTCGCGTGCGAAGCCCGCCAAAGGCCGGGGCCAGTGATGCGGCGGCCGGGCCGCTTCGCGCGCCGCTGGTGGTCGGTGGTCTCGCGGCCCGGCGTGCACTACAGCCTGGGATTCCTCGTGGTGGGCGGCTTCGTGGCCGGCATCGTGTTCTGGGGCGCGTTCAACACCGCGCTCGAAGTCACGAACACGGAGAAATTCTGCACCGGCTGCCACGAGATGCGCGACAACGTGTTCGAGGAGCTGAAGAGCACCATCCACTACACCAACCGCTCCGGCGTGCGCGCGACGTGCCCGGACTGCCACGTGCCGCACGACTGGACGCACAAGATCGCGCGCAAGATGCAGGCCTCGAAGGAGGTGTGGGGCAAGGTTTTCGGCTCGATCGACACGCGCGACAAGTTCCTCGCCAAGCGCCGGGAGCTCGCCGAGCACGAATGGGCGCGGCTGAAGGCCAACGATTCCCTCGAGTGCCGCAACTGCCACAACTTCGAGTCCATGGACTTCACGCGCCAGAGCCAGCGCGCGCAGGCGCAGCACTCGACCGCGCTCGCGAGCGGCGAGAAGACCTGCATCGATTGCCACAAGGGCATCGCGCACCGGCTGCCGGAAATGGGCGGCGGCGCTTGAGGCAAGGCATTGGTCTCGCGACGGCCGCCGGTATCAAGGCCTGCCGAGACCCATTGAGGCCGAGTTGGAGCGAGCTGGCCTCCGCGCGCCATTTCCATTAGCATTAGTTATCTCGTACGCGCGTACGGATGCACGCGGGGGTGGCTGGTGGCGCAGGACGGCGATCACGCGGGAATCGAGGCTCAACTTCGCGCCGCCCGGCTGCGCATCGAGGGCCTTGCACGCGAGCTCGACGCGCTCCGCTCGATGTCGATCGCGGCCCGGGACGAGCAGTCGGCGCGGGAGATCGGGCAACGCATCGTGTACGCCGACGCCGAGCTCATGCAGCAGCGGATCAAGGCCGAGCTGCTGCGCTCGAGGCTGGGCAGCGATGGGCGCCCGGGCTTTCGGCCCGGGAACGGGCACGGCGACGATACGGAGTAGGCGGGCGGTCCCTTAATAATAAGACCGACCCTTGCGCGGCCTGCGGAAAAATATAAACTCGGGCCCGACGCTCACCGTCCCCTGAGGAAGCCTCATGCCGAAGTCATCGCCGAAACCTTATATCCGTGCAGTGCTCTCGGCAATCGCGAGCTTGTTGCTGCTCGCCGCATCCCCCGGCTTCGCGGGCCAGATCTCCCTGCAGGGCGTGACGGGCAACTCCTGCGCGTACAACGCGATCTCCGTGGATGCCGCCGGCACCATGATCGTCACCTGTTCCTCGAGTCCGCCGCCCGCAGGCGCGGCCGGCACATTCAGCATCTCGTCCAACGGCATCACGCTGCCCTGGAACTACACATCCAGCAGCACCTTCACCATCACGCGCTCGAACGGCTCGACGGGCGGGGTGAGCGTGAACTACACGCGGTCGGGCGGCTGCGGGCCGTTGCCGCTGCAGGACGTGGCCACCTTCGCGAACGGGGTGACGTCGGTCAACGTGCCCGTGAGGACGCCCAACAACAGCACGACCTGCAAGTTCACGCTCACGGGCGTCACGGCAACCGACGCGACCGCAACATCAGCCCCGGTGCTGGGTTCCACGACGGTTGCCACAGTCCCCGTGAACTCGATCATCGTCGCCGGTTGTCCTGCGGCGTCGAACGCGGTGCCGATCCAGATCAACCCCTTCGGCGTCGATCGCTTCACTTTCGCTTCCGGCACGATCGGCTACGCGGCGTTGCCCACCCTCGCCGACCTGTCGACCTACCTTGGCACCGGCGCCAAAAGCGCGAGGCTCCAGTTTGCGGATGCCACGAACTCGCCTGCGGCCGGAACGCGCGAGGTATGGATCAGCCACTGCCCGGGCGTGCTCGATGCAAGCGTCGACACGAGCCTCACGGATGCCAATCCGGGGCGCTGCTACCTGTCCGATACGGCAGGAGGTACGGTTCTGGGCCTGAACTGGTTCGCGGCGCCGGGCACGGATCCCGCGACTGACGACGCTCTGGCCAACGCGGTGGGCATCTGCGAGGCCTACGCGAGCAACGGCCCGTGGTATGTGAACATCCGCTGGACCTACCAGGATTCGAACTGTCCGTGGGGCGTTGGGAACTGCGGCTACACCGGACAATGGAATTACTCCCCCTACGCCCCTTAGCGCAACGGGATTCGCGCTACGGCGGGCGCCGCGCGGTCCGCTAGCTCAACTGCACCACCGTCCCGCCGCGCGCGGTCACGCGATCGATCGCGAGCCGCACCATGTCTTCCATCGCTTCCTCCGCGGCGGAGCGGTTCGCGGCCCATGCGATCTCGGACTCGCACGGCGGGAACACGGTGCCGTCCCGCGCGATCGTGACGACGGAGACCAGGTACTTGTCGCCGTCGACCTCGTCGACGCAGCGCCAGACACTGTACGCGCCCAAGCCGCCTCCCCCGAGCTCAGCCGCGCAGCGAGCGGTATCCGCCCGCGCGCTCCTCGCGGTCCCACGCGTGGAACTGCGAGAGCGGCGGGGTCTGCATGCCCCGCATGCTCACCACCCGGTCGCCGTGGCTCCTCACCTGGTGCTCGAGCTGCTCCATGAGCCGGCGCAGCACGAGCGTGGCGGCGACGCGGTCGCCCACGACGCGGGTGAAGCATGCCGGACGCCCGCTCGTCACCGGCGCCGCGGCGGCGGTAAGGAAGAAGCGCTGTCCCGGCATTTCCTGGATCTGTCCCCAGATCTTGTAGTAATCCATGCGGCCTCCAGGTGGGACGGTGCCACGGCGGCCCTTTTCGGCTTCGTGCGCACCTGCGGCTGAGAGTGCGGAGAGCGCCAGTCGTTTCGTGCGTGGGCTTACTGGCCTACGCCCGGCCCGTACGTGTCAATCCTTCCACTTCGCGAAGTACTTCTCATAGCCTTCGCGCCACGCGTCGGACCCATATCCGCCCATGCTCTGGTGGGTGAGGGCGATCGGCCAGGTTCCGACTCTCAACCCCCGGCTGCGCGCGGTGCGGCAGAAGTCGAGGTCGTAGAAGTGGAAACGGAAGGACGGGTCGAAGAGGACGCCGTGCTCCAGCAGCGTGCTGCGGCGCGCGGCCATGAACACGCCGTCGACCAGCTCGCACTCCGCGGGCGTCTCGCCGAAGCGGTTCACGAAGCCCCACGCCTTCTCGCCGTGGGCGATGCCGCCGCTCAGGTTGGAGAGGTCGTCCCATTCGAACTTGTCGGTGATGCGCGTGTGCGCCCACGTCGGCTGGCGCGGCACGCGGCGCGTGTTGCCCGCGACGCCGACGACGTGGAACTCGTCGAGCGCCTCGAGCACGTGGTCCACGAGGAAGAAATCGTCCAGCCAGATGTCGTCGTGGACGAACGCGAGGATGTCGTGCTCGCTCTCGGCATGGATGCGTTCGTTGAAGACCTCCGGCAGTCCGCGCGCGTTCTCGAACGCGACGCGCGGCACCCAGCGCTCGTCCGACTCCATGCGCTTGAGCGAGAGCGCCAGCGCGGCCTTCTCCCAGAAATCGTCGCGCGTCATGCGCGTGGCCGAGACGAACTCGAGCATCGCCTTTAGCCCACGGCGACGGTGTCGCCCACGCGGACCGTGCCCGTGCGCTCCGTGGCGTAGTTCTGCCCGAACATGAGGCCGAAGTCGCGCCCGTCCCGATACTCGACCAGGGTCGCGAGCGGCTCGGGGCCCAGGCGCTCGCCGGTAGCCTGGTCGGTCGTGGTGACCTCGCAACGCCCGCACGGCTTGGCCGAGCGGAGCACCGCGCTCCCCAGCTGCAGCTCGGGCCAATGATCCTCGGCATAAGCCTCCGCACCCGCGACCACGATGTTCGGGCGGAAGCGGTTCATCGGCACGGGCGCGCCGCCCTTGGCCGCGATGCGCGCGTTGAGGTCCGCGAGCGAGGCTTCGTTCGTGACGAGGTAGGGATAACCGTCGGCGAAGCTCACGATGCTGCCCGGCGCGAAATCGGGATTGCACTCGCGGCGTGTCGACTCCGGCATGTAGACGAGGCGGCACGGCGCGCCCAGGTAATCGCTGAGCCATGCGTCGGCGGCGCGCGAGGCGGCCACCGCGTCGACCGTGCTGCGCCAAACCGTCACGCGCAGGCTCGCCTCGCCCTGCGGCTCGAGCGGCACCTCGACTTGCGTGAGGTCCGGCGCGGAGAGCACGAGCATGCCGTCCGCGATGTCGGTCCAGACGGTCGCCATGAGTGGGTGCTCGCGCTGCGACATGAAGCGGCCCGCCGCGTCGACGACCATGAAGCGGCGGTCGTGCTCGAAGCCGCGTTCGGTGCAATGCGCGGATGGCACCGCGATGGCCTGGAGGCCCTTGACCGGGTAGATGTAGAGCTGCGAGACGGTGGTCGGCATGGCGAGGAGCGACATTGTGCCTCAACCCGTCTTGCCTTACTGTAAACGGCTGCACACCTTTTCCCCCCGAAAGGAGCGAGGAATGGCCCTCTGGGACAAGCTGATGGGCGAGCTGGTCGACATCGTCGAATGGCTCGACGACACCCACGACACGCTTTCCTGCCGCTTCGAGCGGTACCAGAACGAGATCAAGTACGGCGCGAAGCTCGTGGTGCGCGAGGGCCAGATGGCCGCGTTCATCAACGAGGGCAAGCTCGCCGACGTCTTCAGGCCCGGAACCTACGAGCTCACCACGCAGAACCTGCCCATCCTCACCACCTTGCGCGGCTGGAAGTACGGCTTCAACAGCCCCTTCAAGGCCGAGGTCTATTTCCTCTCGACGCGCAAGTTCACCGACCTCAAGTGGGGCACGCCGGGGCCGGCCATGATGCGCGATCGCGACTTCGGCATGGTGCGCGCGACCGCCTTCGGTCTGTATGCGATCCGGGTGAAGGATCCCGCGATCGTCATCCGCGACCTCGTCGGCACCGACGATCGCTTCACGACCGAGGACGTGCAGGAGAACCTGCGCGGCAAGATCGGGCTGCGCATCAAGGAGCTGATGCCCGAGCTCGGCATCCCCGTGATCGAGATGGAAGCAAAAGTCTTCGAGATGGGCAACAAGCTGCGCGAGCGGCTGGCGCCCGACTTCGAGGCGATGGGCCTCGAGCTGGTCGAGGTGCAGGTGCAGGACATCGGCCTGCCCGAGGAGGTGGAGAAAGCCATCGACAAGCGAGCCTCGATGGCGGCGGTCGGCGACCTCAAGGCGTACACGCAGTACGAGACCGCGGGTGCCATTCGCGATGCGGCGAACAACCCGAACGGCGGTGCGGCCGGTGCGGGCGTAGGGCTCGGGGCAGGCCTGGCGATGGGCGCGCAGATGATGAACGCGATGGGGCATGGAGGTGCGTCCTCTCCTGCCGCGGCCGCGGCGGCTGCGCCGCCACCCATCCCGGGCGCGGCGCTTTACCACGTGGCCGTCGGGCAATCGCAAGCCGGGCCCTTCGACATGGCGACGCTGCAGAAGCAGGCCTCGACCGGTGAGCTCACACGCATGACGCTGGTGTGGAAGCCGGGCATGCCGCAATGGGTCAAGGCGGGCGAGCTGCCGGAGCTGGCGTCGCTCTTCGCGAACACGCCGCCGCCGTTGCCGCAGTGAGCGTCGCGTGGGGACGCGGGGGCAGCGACAGCACGCCGCCCCCGCCGCCGGAGGTCGCGCCGAAGGAAGACGCTTCCTTCATCCGCACATTCCCCTGCACGGGGTGCGGCGCGAAGCTCGTGTTCGCTCCGGGGACGACATCGCTCAAGTGCGACCACTGCGGTACCGTCAACGAGTTCCACGAGAACGACGCGCGCATCGAGGAGCTCGACTTCGAGACCTACCTGCACGCGCTCGAGGGCAAGCAGGAAACGCACGAGCAGCAGCAGGTGAAGTGCGAGAAGTGCGGCGCGGAGCAGAACCTGCCCGAGAACGTGTTCGCGTCCGAATGCGCATTCTGCGGTGCGCCGCTCGTGTCCAAGGGCTACGCGAGCCGGCTCATCAAGCCGAAATCGCTGATCCCGTTCCAGGTCGACCGCCGCCATGCGCAGGACGCGTTCCGGGCGTGGGTGCGCGGCCTGTGGCTGGCGCCCGGCGAGCTCAAGCGCTACGCGCAGAGCGACGCCGCGATGCAGGGGACGTACCTTCCCTTCTGGACATATGACTGCCGCACGTCGAGCGACTATGAAGGCCAGCGGGGCGAGTACTACTACGAGAACGAGCGCGTGGTGACCCGCAACGCCCAGGGCCAGGAAGTCGCCGAGATGCGGCGCGTGCAGAAGACAGCGTGGACGGCCGCCGAAGGACACGTCGACCGCTTCCACGACGACATCCTCGTGCCGGGCTCGGACACGCTGGCACCGTCGCTGCGCGGCGCCACGATGCAGTGGGATCTGAAGAAGCTCGTGCCGTACCAGCCCGAATACGTGAGCGGCTATCGCGCCGAGGCGTATCGCATCGGGCTCGAGGATGGATTTCCGAAAGCGAAGGAAGCGATCGACGCGAACGTGTATGCGGCCGTCTGCCAGGACATCGGCGGCGACACCCAGCGCGTGACGACGGTCTCCACGCAGTACAGCGACATCAAGTTCAAGCACGTGCTGCTGCCGGTGTGGATGTCGGCCTATCGCTTCCGCAACAAGACGTACCGCTTTCTGGTGAACGGACAGACGGGAGAGGTGGCCGGCGAGAGCCCGCTGTCGTGGCAGCGGGTCACCTTCCTCGTGGTCGGGATCGTCGTCCTCGTGGTCATCGCATTGGTGCTCGCCTCGCGGCACTAGAGAGCAGCCGTCAGGAGGCTTTCCAATACCCGCCTGCCTGCCGCTTCATCAGACGACGATTGATCAACTCGCGACGCGGGGTCGCGTAGTCGTCGAAATAGCGCTCAAGAATTCGGCTGATTTCGCGCTCCGCGCAAGAGCTCCGCCGGCTCGAGCAGGCTCTTGTTCATCGCTTGGATCGGCAGTGCCGATTCGATCGACTGGGCGGCCACGTCTTTAACTTGGACGCGTATCTGACTTAGCTGGGATTTTCAGTCGGATCGCGTTGCAAGCGGGCCGATTCGCATTGGCTCACTTCAACCGTGTAGTCGCGGCCCTCCCAGGCATCGCGCGCGCGCCTGAACGATCCGAAGCTCGCGTCCGCGCGCCACAGGAAGGTGAAGCGGATCGGCGCGGTCTGCGCGGCGTCGATCGCGATGTCGACGAAGGCGATATCGAGCCCCGGATCCGTGGAATCGGTGTCGTTCGAGGTGCGCCATCCGTCGCGCGTCCAGCGCAGGCGGAAGGCCGCGGGCGCCTGGATGCGCAGCGTGTGGCCGGGACGCACGCTGCGCACCTGACGAACCGGCTTCCACACCTCCAGGTCGCGGCGGCCTTTACGCCCGAGGTAGCGAGCCGCGACCGGGGCGATCCTGTCGAAGACGCCGCCGTCTGCGATGGAGCGCGCGAGCGAGATGTACTCCGAATGCGCCCACAGCAGCGGCATCGCCGAGCCGGTCGGGCGACCCAGCCGCATGCCGGCCGCTTCGTCGTCTCGGTCCCACACCTGCTCCGGCAGCAACGCGCCGCGACCGCCGAGCCCTTCGAGGGCGCGCATGTACGCGGTCGCGTCGCGTCCGGCGGCGAGCTCGTAATGCCCCCTCTCGCCGGTGAGGAGCGGCCATGGACGACCCACGCCGTGTCCCAGAAAAGGGCCGCCGTCGGCGGTGTTGCCGTAGCCGTCGTGGTTGTATCGATGCCAGCACGGGCCGAAGGGCGTGTCGACCTTCAGCACGGCATCGATCACCTGCACCGACTCGACGACGATCGGATCGTGCGCGTCGCGAATGCCATACCGCACCAGCTCCAGGAAGCCGCCGTCCACGATATCCTTCGCCGGATATAGATATCGCGCGCCGGGCGCCTGGTTGGCCAGCGTGAGCAGCGCATCGTTCGGGTCCTCGCCGGGCGCGCAGTCACCGGGCGCGACCGGGAGGATACGGATGTAATGCCGCGCATGCCCCGGTACGAGAGTGCCTTGGGTCGTCACGGTCCATCGCTCCAGGTGGCTCTCGAGGAAATCCGCGTGATCCTCGAGGAACGATGCGACCGCGGGCTCGCCGCGATCCCGCGCGAAATGCGCCGCGCAGACGAGCGCGGCGATGGTGGCGGCCAGCGTCGAGGGAGAAAAGCCGCTCGCCTCTTCCCAGCGCTCTTGTGCAGTGGCGGGGCCTTCGCGCAGGAGGAAGCCGGCCGCCGCCTTCACCATGGGATACGGGTCGAATCGCGCGAGCCCGCCGCGCTGCCATACGCGCCACGCGAGGATGACCGGGAATGCGACCTCGTCGAGCTGGATGCCGCTCCAGTAAGGCGTGCCGTCGACCCAGAAATTCTGCGGGAAACCGCCATCCGCGCCCTGCGAGACCGCGAGATAGACAAGCGCGCTGCGCGGCACCTCCATGTTGCCGCAGGCGAGGAGCGCGGTAGCGCTGTGGACCATGTCGCGCGTCCACACGAGATGGTAGCCGCCGAGATCCTCGTCGCCCATCGCCTCGCCCCAGGGGATGCTCGCGGAGGCGATGAGCGCGCCCTTGAACATCTTGTCCTCGTGCGCGAGCAGCAGGTTGTGGCTCATGCGATAGAGATGGCCCTCGTCGCCCGTCACCGCACGCAGGTCCGGCACGTCGCGCAGCGCCTCGCTCCACCCGCGCACGAACGCCTCCCGATGATGCGAGAAGGGCAGGCTCAGCGATTGCAGCAGCGCCGTTGTGGCCGCGTGCATGCTCTCGCCGAACGCCAGTGCGATCGTGAATTCGCCGCCGGCCGCGGCGTCTATCCGCGCGATCACGGCGACGTTGCCGTCCGGTGCGGAGTCGAACTGCCAGTCGAGGCGAAAGTCGTCCTTCAGGTCCTGCCATCCGTCACTGAAGCCGACGTAGCCGCACGAGCTTTCCAGGAAACGCGTGTCGACGCCGAGCGCGAGACACGAGCGCCCCTTGGAGGCCACCAGCACCTCCTTGCGGGCGGCAAGGCGGCGCTGCGCCGAGTTTCCGCCGCCGCCGCCGTCGAGGTGCGGCGCCAGGAGCACGTACACCTTCAGCCGGTCGCGCCAGCCGTCCGCGGGCACGACCTTCACGCGCACCAGTACGCACGCGCGGAACGAATCGGCGATGACTTCCTTCTCGATGCGATAGCGGCCGGCGGGATCATTGGACACGATGCGATATCCGAGCGCGCCACCTTCCAGCACCGAGGTGACGCTCGAGAGGTCGCGCTTTTCCTCGTGGAAGAAGGTCTCGCCGTCGGTGAGCAGCAGCTGCAGGTCGCGGGTCTGGGGGCGATCGACCGTCGGGTAGTACACCTCATTGAGGATTCCGTGCGACAGCGTGAACCAGACGCGGCTCGCATCGGCATAAGCGGTCCCGACCCCCTCCTTCGAGCTGGAAGTCCACCTTGCCTGGATACCCGGCCGACCGAATGCGACGCTTTGCAAGCTGACTTCTCCTGGCGTCTCCAAGGACGGTCCGGCCCGAGATCAACGCGGCTGCAACAAATACCGCATCGCCATCCGGACCGGCTCCCGGTTCCGAGTGACGCACGCGCGGTTCAAAGGAACGCACGTGCAGTATGACAACGTAGCCGCGCGGACAGTTTGAGGAGATCCATGAATATCGGGAATGCGCCTCGGCTGAAGGATGCCATGGCGGAGCCCCTCGTGACTCGTCCGTTCAACGCACTACGCGAGTCAGTAGCTGCGCCAAGCTGTGCCACGCGGATGTCATGCCCAGCGGCACGGCGAACGCCCCGGCCGCGAAGACGACCGGCGCGGCCCACATGGTCGATCGATGGACGCGGCGCAGCGACAGCACGTCGTAGGCGACGACCGCCAGGATCAGCGCGGCGAGGGCGATGACCGGGCCGGCTGCCGGCGGAATGCCCATCCCCGCCCAGGGAAACCGTCCGAGCGCCGCGGTCGAGAGGCTGACCGTCCCCAGGACGACGAGGCGCTTGTGTGCGTCCGGCCGCCGGCGAGCCTTCCATGCCGCGGCGATCACGATCGCGAAGGCCGTGACGTTCACGAGCGGAAGCGCGAGGGATGTCGCCGGGTCGAGCGCGCCGATGGTCACGTTGCGCCCGAGCGCGTCGATCGCCGCGATCACGCCGAGCACGATCATGAGCGGCGGAAGGCAGAATGCGACGATGCCGAGCGTCCGATGCCACGCGACGCGACGGGCGGAGATGAGCGCGGCCTGCGTGAGGAAGAGCAGCATCCACGCGGTGAAAACGATGCCGTGAACGCGCAGGAGCGGATTCGGCAGTGGCGCCTCGATGAAGCCGGCGCCGAAGAACGTACGGAAAAACCCTACGAAGACGACGATGCACAGCAGCATCGCCATGCCGCCGAAGAACACGCGCTCGGCGGTTTTGCCGAGCGGGCGGGGCATGCCCAATCGCCGGCTCGCGGAGTAAGATTCGATCGGTAGCTCATGAGTCGTCACGGGGTTGCTCCATGCCGGATGAAAAGCGTGTTTTGAGGATGACGTGCCCGCCTTGCGGCGAAGTGTTCGCCGCGGACAACGAGGAGGCGCTCATCGCGATGGCGGTGGAGCACGCGCGCAAGCTCCACGACTTCGACCTGCTGAAGAACCTGTCGCTCGACGAGCTGCGCGAGATCGTGCGTCGCGAGAACGAGTCCTACTGGAATCGCATCGCGCACCTGATTCCGAACGAGATCCGTACGGTGCTCGACCAGCTCTGCGCGCGGGAGCGCGAGATCGTGAGCTACGTCGTGCACGGCTTCGCCAACCGCGAGATCGCCGAGCGCCTCTGCATCAGCGAGCGCACGGTCTCCACGCACCTCGTCAACATCTACGAGAAGCTGGACGTGCATTCGCGCGCCGAGCTCGCGGCCCTCGTGCGCGCGACCGATCGCCTCATCGAGGCGGGACTGCGGGCGGGTTCGAAGTCGGAGTTCGGGCCGTTCGTGCGCGCGAACGGCGAAAACGCGCGGTAGCTCACTCATGCGAGCAGTGTAGAAAGCCGCGCCGCCCGCGCTAATCGAGCGAATGACGTATTTTGCGTCCAATCGGTTAGCATGAGCCGATCCCCCGCGAGGACCCCATGTACGAAGACCTCAGCCTCTACATCGACGGCCAGTTCCTGAAGGGCGACGGCCGCCGCACC
>Ga0157372_10000447_pt1 | contig 45391 bp, 20 predicted proteins | sample C55metaG_FD_115307 | JGI IMG/M metagenome (GOLD analysis project Ga0157372, IMG submission 115307) | Corn rhizosphere microbial communities from Kellogg Biological Station, Michigan, USA - C5-5 metaG | ecosystem: Host-associated > Plants > Roots > Rhizosphere > Soil | place: USA: Michigan...
ATTCTTTCAACCTTGATCTCCACAAACGTGAGGCTTGTCGCAGGACTGTCTTTTGTTTTTCTCGTAAAGACCACATAAGAAAGACTTCCGACGGGTAGTTTGTTCTTGATCAGATCCCTGGCAGTGATCGTAACCGCGTCTCCCTGAGCAAACGATACCGCCGTCCCCAAACCAAAGAATATCGGCAGAATCCACAAGGCAAACTTCATCATATTCGTCTTCTTATCAAGCGGCAGTGACGGCTAGTAAATGAGGCCTTCGACCCGCGACCGGCAGGGTAGCGTCAACACGGCAAAACTCTCCCAGCCGCCCCGATCAGACACAATAGAGTGCTAAAGCCTAGCAGGCCGTTCTCACAATCAGTCGACCAGAACCGCAAATTCCCATATTTGAGGCCGCCGGTCGCCCAAGAAACAAGTCCGGCGCGCCGGAATAGACAATCCGAAATTGGGCCTGAACCTCGCCGCGATGGCCGCGCCTGCCCGCCTCAATAAAAATCGTGTCCCAGTAATGCGGGCCTGATTATTATCTTTCTCGGCTTGAGTTGCAGTTGCCCTCTTTCGACCGGCCACCTTAAACCGGCCGGCAGTTTCCTTCTGGTCTAGTGTGTGCCTGTGATCGTGTTGAAGACAACGTATTCGATCCGGCCGGATGTCTCGATGCGGATCGCGTAGCACCCGGCGCGCGGAATGACCATGTCGGCTGGCCAGAATGACCACTGATCGGCGGCGGTTGCGCGGTTCGGAGCGGTAAGTATCAGCTTCTTTTCGGCTTTTGCTCCGTCCACCGAAAAACGGAGCGTGCCGTTACTGTCCAGCTGACGTCCGCTGATCGTGATCCGTCCCGAAAAGCCTGGCGACGTCACCCACGGCGTTTTTGCAGAGTATCCTGATCGGTCGTGCCGAACGCCAGTCAGCTCGAACACTGCTTGATCGCCATTGCCCAGCTGGAAAGCCCATGCGAAATACGCGGGCCGCGTTCCGAACCAAAGACAGCTCGCACAAAAGACGGAAGAGTTGCTGAGACCTGTTGGATGGCTGCCCGTTGAGCCGGGACACTGGTCGCCAGGGTGAATCTTTTTCGGTTCCTGCCCGCTCGCCCACTGCGCGACCAGAGAAACATATGCCGTTAATAGCAGAGCAAGTGAAAGCAGATAATTCGTCCTGAGTCGAGGCATCACGGGCATTATCGCTCTAACTGTTGACTCAACAAAAATGAAAAATTCGAAAGGCCTAGCTATTTCCGAAACATTCTGCATCGCCAGACCAAATTCCAAGTCGAAGTTCATCGTATGATGCCGTTCTCGAAGGTGAACGGCCTCGAAGTCAACCCGATAACAATGACTTCATAACAGTTGGCTCTTGCGCTGCCGCTATCCCCCTAGGATGCGGAAGAAAAGGCATCGACCGGCCCGACCAGGTCGGGGGCCCATCACCCCTTCGAGACCCCAAGAGCCCTATCCTTAAAGGCTTTTTATCGATCATTATTGATTGAACTATAGGGAACTTCGTCAGTGTTCGGCAATGACTAACTTCCGACAATTAGAGCCATTTTGACATACATCCAAAGGTCATTAAGTTACTTAGTTCTTTGCTACCGGTCTCCAGAGTGTTTTCGACCAGCGTGAATATTTCTTAATCGCTATGTTGGAATGGCTGGATTAGGAATCAATGAGGCTCCCCTGGGTATGATTGAGAGATATTCCCGGCTTAACCTGGGGGCCTCGGACCGGATAATCAGGCTTGCTTGCGGGTATGCTGCCTACCGCAATAGAAAATCGATCGCGGACTCTAAGCGGCGAGTCCGAGCGACTCCAAGGTCTCTCTAGAAATATTAGCTCCGGTAGCCATAATGACTACCCGTCGATCAGTGATTTCCGTACAGCGGTTTCGCGCGCCCGCCAAGGCAGCGGCTCCCGATGGTTCGACCAGCAGACCGCAATTGACAGCGAGATCACAAACGCTGGAAAGTATTTGAGCATCCTCTACAATTTCTACGTCATCGACAAACGCCAGCAAGCTTCGTAGGGCCAAATCTGCAGGTTCTCGACAAACCAGACCGTCAGCAACCGTGCTTATCGAAAGGCTTACCGCACGTCGTTGACGAAAGCTCTCGGCCATTGCCCGCGACCCACTGCTTTGCACCGCGATCACCTTAGTTTTTGGCGATGCTGCTTTGACCGCACAAGCGCAGCCGCTGACCAGCGAGCCACTGCCCATCGGTACGAAAACAAAATCGACATTCTCCAGAAGCCGGACGATCTCCAGACCGGCCGTGCCTGCTCCTTCGATCACGTCCAAACTTTCGCCGTCATCGACGAATCCGTATCCGTGTTCGGCTGCAAACATCCGAGCTTCCCCCTTTGCCTCATCGATGTCGTTGCCGAAGGGATGAATCGTTGCGCCCAGTCGTTCGATTGCGATGCGTTTGACCGTACCCGCATCCCACGGAAGAAAGATATGAGCCAATGAGCCCAACTGTTTGGCCGCATAGGCAACTCCCAATCCGTGATTGCCGGTTGACGATGTGACGACCGTGGCGAGAGGAGTATTATTGCGGGCACGGAGAAGGTGAGTTAACGCGCCGCGATGTTTGAAGCAGCGAATCGGAGAAACGGTTTCATTCTTGATCCAAACATCGGCATTAAGCTCCTCCGCTAATACCGAGGACTTCGTGAGCGGAGTTTCACAACCGTAAGCTTGTAACTGCTCCGCAGCAGCGCGAATGCCCGAAGAGGTCGGCAGCAAGGCATTGCTTTGAACTTGGGCGTCGGTTTCGGCGATATTCATGATCGGCATAAACGAAACTGTTTTAGTGAGACGTCAAACTCAATCCTGTTTCCACAGCCCTTTCAGGAAATTTCCGGAAAGCTCCGCGTCACACAACTTAACAGGGTATGGCTGCAGATCTAGCTCGCTGCAACGTGCTCGGGAAGACCCGGTCTCCGCTTTCCAAATACTTGACCGCTGTGCCTAGCACTTCGAATCGGAGCTACTATTCAGAGAGTCGAAGGCGTAGCTGGTCAGGATAGATCGCGCGGGCTCCAAACTTCCCATAACCCGGCCAGCAGAGGGAATAGCGGAGCAGCGAAGACGTACATTGCTAGCGAGCCCGGGCTAGTACCAAGATTCCAGCCATACACGCTTCCCCTGAAAGGAATATGATAGCTAGCGCAATCCCGACGGTCGACGCGGCGGTCGCCGCGATTCGCAATAGATTTGAGGATCGCAATCGCTCGGGCGGTATAAGCACAAGGATCCAAAACCCCACTAGCCCCGCAGCTCCCGCAGACCCAAGCACGAGGAACTGAGAATCTGGTGCCTGTCCCGGTCGTAATAGAGAGAGCTGCATTGCTCCTATCCATAGGGCGATAAGTGTGAGCAGACCGAGGTATAGGCTCGGAATCAGCACAAGGCAAATAAGAAATAGGACGCGAACAATACAAACGGTCTTCGACCCCCGGCTGGCCGTTTCGACCTTTCTTGCATGAATCCTCATTTAGGCTCCGTGACAATCGGTACGGGTATTGCATTCAAGTACCCAAAGCGACGCTGAGGAACAACGAAGCAGGAGAGAATAAAGATCATCTATACGACATGATAGAGATATCTCTGCATCCTTACATGACCCTCGCCGGTTCCTCCAGGATCTTCAGACCGGCCTGTCGGATCATGCAGAATGCTCACGCACGGATCGCAACGAAAGAGATCTCGCGAACTGCTCGCGACGGTTCGCGAATCCGTTACCCGCTGCGAGAGATTGAGTAAACGGACCTGAGAAAGGATCGTCCTGAAGTACCTTGTTGTTAGTGTCGTGCTATAACTGCCGCCAACCAGCAGCGAGCACAGGGCGTAATCCCTCACTCCGACCGGACTCGTCGATGCTTGTCGTCAGCACCAGTTGAACAAGTTGGGGTTGGCACAACCATGAGAGCACGCTCCCCAATACTCGTTTTGGCGATCATGGGTGCAAGTCTGGCGGCCAATTTCGCCTACCAAGAATGTCAGCGACTTCGTTTGAGCCTGCGCAGCTAAGTGCTTGATCAAAGTTAACCGTCAGTTTATTTCAGCAACGGTCGAACTCCGTCGACGATCGACTGGATACCAGCGTTGTAGCCGAAAGTCTGCACGAGGCTTCCCTTTTGATCCAACATATAGAGATCGGTCGAATGGTTTACGTGGTACCCCGCCGCTGAATCCGACTGTTCGATCTCATACTTCGCTCCATATTCTTTGACGACGGCATCGATTTCCTTTTTTGTCCCCGTGAGTCCGATCGAATTCATGTGGAAATACGCAAGATAATCCTTCAGGACAGATGGCGTGTCCCTGCCGGGGTCGACACTTACAAAGACCGTCACAGCGCGGCCAGCGTCCTTGCCGAGCATTTGGCCGGCTCGTGCGAGCCTGGCCATCGTCGTTGGACAGGCATCCGGACAGTGCGTGTAGCCGAAAAAGAGCAGAACCACTTTCCCTCGTAGCTGAGATAGGTTAAACGACTTGCCGTTCTCATCGGTCAATTTGAAATCGCGGCCCGTTTGGATCCGAGCAGGTTGGCCTATGGCCACTGTTTGGGCGCCCCAGCCGATGACCAGCAGTAGCGACACGATAGCTGCCCGAAAAAAGTACTTCATCTTATTCACGCTCCTTCATCATCGCTGATCTCGGCCTAACCGGAATCTCAATTGACTGCCGTCGACCATCGTTGAATTCAAGCGATATAGTGACCGTATCACCCTCCTTCAGTGGTTGTTTCAATCCGATCACCATGAGGTGATACCCGCCCGGCTTTAATTCCACTTCACCCACGGACGGAATCTTGATCGATTCGACCCTCCTCATCTTCATCAAACCGTCGCTTAATTCCATCTTATGCAACTCGATCACGTCTACGACCGGGCTGGTGGCGCGCTTCAAAGCAATATCCGCTTTGCCGTGGTTTTCGATCACCATGTAAGCTGCCGTGATCTTTTGAGAAGGCGGGGCTTCTTGGACCCAGCCGTCGCGTATCGTTATCTCCGATGTTTGTGCGGCAGCTCGGAAAATGTCCAATTCCGCGCCAATGGGAGCAACAGGTTTGGGGACTGGGATGTGCTTAAGAGGACTTCCAACGGCAAGCGCCAGAGCAACCATTATTACTAGGGAACTAAGCATGTGATTCTCCCACAACATCGCTTTAGCTCGGGTGTCGCGCTATTTCGCAGGCAGCTCGAACTTTGCCGGATCCACCTTAACATTGGTCTGTATTTGCAGGATCTTGAATATAAATTCATCCTCCATATAGTGATTCGTTACCAGGAATGCCAACATTAAGCCATGTACGTCGCGGTAGTCCTCGAATGTCGTCTCTTCCACCCTGGTGCCCAACCACGTGCCAAGCTCCTCGCGTTGCTTATAGAGAAGTCCGGACCTCACGTCAAAATACAGCCGCTCCGTCTCAGTGGCGGTGCGCGACTCGACAACATAAAAGCTCTCATTGCCGATCTTTTCGATCCCGACGACCTTGCGGGGATCCGCTGATTGTTCAAACTTCACCGGAGACAAGATGGATTCAAATCGGGCCCTTGCGCTACTAAGGTTGCCGGAGACAAGCTCAGTTCGACTCTTTGGCGTTAGACGCCATCCTTTTCCCCCATTCAGTATCTCGGTAATTTCGATTCCCCGACTCTTGGTCATGACCGAAAACTTATCGGGCAAAGCGAGATAGGCCTCAAAGGACGTGTCTCCTCCCTCGGCGACCGAATTGGTGCCTGTCACATGAATCGATTTCAGCGATTTAGCACCAACTGCCGTGCGATATGCGGTCATTACTTGTTCCGCGTCGGGAAGGGCTGTAACAGCATCCGTGGGGCGAGTGACTGTTGCCTCGATGGTGCCGACCGCCTGAAGACTCGTGTTATACGCGGCTATCTGTTCGGGTGTCTTGTACCAAGGGTCGGGAACGCCGTTTGGATGAGGGTTCCCCTGATGGCAGGTGTTACAAGTGACTACCTGACGCCCATCGAAATTTGCGTCATTGATCGCACGCGTCATCTTTATCATTTCGCGGGCCTTCAGCTTGGTCTTCTTGGCGTCGCTGTCGAACGGACCCTGTTGAGAAACATGACAATAATTGCAACTCACAGAAAGGGACCCGGACATAAATTGCATTGCTTTGAAAAGGTCCGTCGCGGGCGCGTCTTTATAGTCAGTCAACACCTGAATATTTTTGAATGTCTCCCCAACAGTCTTTTCGCCGGTCGGCTTCGCACTGGTTGTTTGACCGGCCGGAACCGACTGCGCAGTAACATTCAAGCTTATGAGTTTGATGCCAGCGATCGTTGCTAACATCAACACGATGCAAGTGAGTTTCTTTTTCATGTCAATCGTTCCCGGACGCGATATGCTCCGACTCGAGATGTTCATCGCGAGAACAAACTTCTCTTTTTTCGTAATAGAATCGAGAACGCCGACGTGATCGTTGCTCTTAACATATCGGGGATTTTTGCGTTATCATTTCAGTAGTTGTGCCCCTTTTTATGCAGTCACCGTGATATTCACCGAGAGAACGAACTTGCCTTTGTCATCGGATGACGGATCGACCTTAGCAAAACCTCTCCATCGACGACCTTGGTCATCCGTGAACCTCCATTTTGTGATCGAGGCATTTCCACTCTTGGGACTGATATCGGGTTTGCCTCTCAGGTGAGGAACGGACTTGAACATCCCCTGAGATGCTGTATTTGCAGCGATCCGCGTCCGTAGAACATCTGTGATCTCAGAAGCAGACGTTGGGCTTGAGACAAGGAGCTTTATCTCCCAACTTTCGGTATTGCCTCCTGTCGAGATGAGTTTTGCGTTTGCACCCTTTAATTTGGCCTTTCCATAGGCGAGCCCGTCTGGGAGGTAGCGATCGGCAAGAGCTGCTCGTGCCCATTCGCCATTCGGGTCCCACGGATATTCCATATCGAGCGCAGCAGCCTGAGCTGCTCCTGAACCGAGAATCTTTGATACCAGATGGAATGCCCCGTCAATACCCGATGATAGGCCAGCCGTCGTAATGATCTTGCCGCTGTCGACGAAGCGGCGATCATACACGACCTTAGTGTCAGGCGACGCTAGGTCCTCGATCATTCCGTAAGTTGACGTTACGGTCTGACCAGCGAGCAGGCCAGCTTTCTGAAGGATGAACGCGCCGGTACAGACGGACATTACGTGCGACGCCTCCCGCGCCTTGGTCTGCACCCAGCCGATGAATTTATCGTCTTTCAAGTAATCAAAAACCCCGCCGCCCGGCACCAGCAGAATGTCGGGCGGCGGACTCATTTCGAATGTATAGTCGGGAATGACCTTCTGTCCGAATACCATCGTCATCGGGTCCGCTTTTTCCGCGACCGTGTGAACTAAAAATCCGGCCGTACCAAATACTTCCCACGGCCCCGCAAAATCTATGAGCTCCGCGCCGTTGAAAAGCAGGATCGCGACCTTTGGTGGAGAATCCTTACCATCTTTCGCGATCAACGTCATTCCGCAATGAGGACAGGTGCCGGGCGCATCGAATGTGAGCTTGTCACAAGGCTCACCGCACGGCGGACATATGTAAGTGGTCAGCGTCGGTTTTGACGTCGAATACGATGCGAATACGGGGCCGGCTGATCCGATCGTCGACATATAGGCGGCGCCGACTAGCGCGCCAGCGCTACTCGATAAGAAACGTCTTCGAGTCGTGCCGATTTTTTCATTACCATTGCTTTGATTCATTGCTACTCCTTGTTTCATTTGAAAGCCCATTGCAGAAACTCGATCCGGGTCACCGAGGCTCTAAATAAATAAACAGGCGTTCACTTCGCCGCGGCTCGCGAAAAATGCTTACGGTATACGCTCGGCTGCAATCCATATCGACGTTCGAATGCCCGCCGAAAAGCATCATCGCTTTTGAACCCTACAGAATCCGCAACCCGGCTGATCGTTTCGTCAGGCAGGGTCAACCGCTCACGAGCTTCGCGCAGCCGAAGTTCATCGATGTAAGCCGCGGGAGTCGTGCCGAATGCCTCCTTGAAGCGTCGAGCGAAGTGACGGGAACTCAGACAAGCGCGTTCCGCAAGGGACTCCGACGAGAGATCTTCCTTTAAATGCCCCTGGATCCAAGCCGCGAGGTCAGCAAACCGGTCGCGGGACTTTGTTTGAAATTGTAGCGGCTCAGAAAACTGCTCTTGGCCGCCCGGCCTTTTGAGGTACACGACCAGCTCACGGGCAACCGAAAGCGCGATACGAGGGCCAAAATCTTCCTCGATCAGGGCCAATGTCAGGTCGACGCCCGCGGTAACACCGGCACATGTGTAGAACTTCTCATCTTTTATATAAAGAGCGTTTCCATCAACCGTCAGATCGGGAAAGGTCATCGACAGTTCTTTTGCTTGTCTCCAATGCGTAGTTACTCTTCGGCCTTTGAGCAAACCGGTCGCGGCAAGACCAAATGCGCCCGTGCACACCGTTGCGATACGCCGGATCTTGTCCGCGCGGCTTTTTATCCAGGCCGCTGCTCGTCGCTGAGTTTTCGGCACTCTCAATCCCTTGCCGCCCGGGATCATCAGAGTATCAAGCGGAGGAGCCTCCGCGATCGTTGTATGTGGCTTGAAGATTATGCCGTTTTCAGACGTGAACGGCCGGGCGGTAAGACCGATTACTACGATCTCGTAACAATTCTCTCTCTCTCCGTTGCCGTTTTCGACGAACGCTGATGAAAACGCATCGACCGGACCAACCAAATCGAGGGCCATCACGCCTTCAAAGCCCAAAAACCCTATCTTAAGAGGCGTTCTTTTGACCATTATTGATCAACAGTATATGGGGCTGGCTGAGGGTTCATCAATGACTAACTTCAGACAATATCAGCCATGGTCTCAATCGGCGAGAAGGGAGAGTACCAAGTGTACCTGGCGGCGGCGCTTATGGTCGCGAATCGAACTCCGCGCGACACATGCACCGACCCTCCGCGAAAAAAAGTTCTACCGCTTCTGGGCGTCATTCTACCGCCGCGATCGGAAACTGATATGACTCCGCTTGCAAGACGCTGGTTCGGATTCGAGAGTAAAGGAGCATCACCGGCGCGCCCTCCGACTTACCTGATTGTCGTTTCGTGCATCTGTCAATTTGGTTTATTAGCAACTTCAAGAATCGCGCTTCAACTCAATTGCCATAACTTCTGCGGAAAAGGTAAGACAGTTTGGCAAAGAACGTTCTCGTGTTTCGCACGACACCAGGTTCGAATTGACCGGTAAACGGGTTAAATCCATTGGTACTGATGTTATCGTTATAACCCACGTAAATCGCTGTGCCCGGACTGGGTGCCCATCCGAACAGAAACTGGCCTTTCAGGTTCGATTCCAGCGAATCAAGATCGATACGGCCGCGAACAAAGACAAACCGTGTCAACTGATACGTCGTCTTGAGTGTTGCGAGATCTTCGTCGAATGCCACAAGGCCTGGTTCGTACCTAAAATTCAGTTCCAATCAAAGCCATTTCTTTTGGAGACTTCTCAACGTCACGAGTCGCTATTCTGGCCTGCATTCAGATGATCAACCCTGGAATCTTTCTTTGTTCGGTATTACAGGGTCCGTTTGTTGCGGAAGCGGGGATCTTGCCGACCAAGGCCATAGCGTAGATCGAATTCGGCCGCACGAGCGGCGAGAAAGCGCCTCCAACGGCTAAATCCAAGTTGCAGCATTTACGGGACAAGCGGAGCCGGAACGATATATTCTGAAGGCCGCTAGCTATTGGCTCGGTCAGCAGATGTTCATATGAAATCGCCGACCGATTTTCTATGAGCACAATGCGAAACCATTGTCTCCGGTGGGTTGCGTTGACGTTTTCAGAAGGAACAAAGTATCCCATCGAGTCCGCGCAGGCATGCGATTTTCCTTCACATATCCAGAAAACGCCCTTTTCAATCTATTTCCGCGTTATTTCCAGCCGGTATTCAAAATAAAATTCGTAGAGGTCAGGATCACTCAGCCTCCGAAACGATTTTACAAATGTCCTGTGCGGATATATCATCTCCAAACACTACGTTCTAAGTTAGCGCCACCTCGCCCGATGAGAACCCATGGAGTCGGCGAACGAATCCAAATCAAAACAGTTGACGACGACAGGTACCGTTGTTGCGTCGATCTCTTTGCCTAAGAGCGGCGGCGCCATTCATGGAATCGGGGAGAAGTTTGCCGCGAATCCGGTAACTGGAACTGGCGCTATGTCAGTTCCGATTGCAACTTCTCCGGGACGTTCTGGTTTCAGTCCGCAACTTTCACTATCGTATGACTCCGGTTCTGGTAATGGTCCGTTCGGCTTTGGCTGGTCACTGGGATTACCACAAATATCACGGAAGACTGACAAGGGGCTGCCGCGATATCGGGACGGTGAGGAGTCCGACGTTTTCATCCTTTCTGGATCCGAAGACTTGGTGCCCGTTCTGCGACCAGACGGGATAAGGTTCAAAGATGACACAACACAACCAGGCTACGTCATTCATCGTTATCGACCAAGAATCGAAGGGCTTTTCGCTCGAATTGAGCGTTGGACGCGAATTAGCGACAACGATGTACATTGGCGATCAATTTCCAAAGACAATGTTGTAGCGCTTTACGGTAAGGATGAGAATGCGCGGATCGTTGATTCTTCTAATCCCGACCTGGTCTTCAGTTGGCTGATCTGCGAGACCCGCGACGATAAAGGCAATGCTGTTGTTTATTCTTACAAGCCAGAAGATGGAGCAGGTATCGACCTCGGCCAAGCCCATGAACGCAACCGTGGAGGCGTCAACGATGCAAGGCGTAGCACCAACCGCTATCTTAAGCGGATCCAATATGGCAATCGCAAGTGTTTTTTAGACGGTTTCGGAAGGCGGCCCGGTTCGCTCGACGCTTCGGATATCCAAAATGCAGATTGGATGTTTGAAGTTGTCTTTGACTATGGGGATCACGATGACCACGCTCCCAAACCTGACGACGCGGGCGAGTGGGTTTACAGATTGGATCCCTTCTCCACCTACCGCTCGGGTTTTGAGGTCCGCACATGCCGGCTGTGCCAGCGAGTGCTGATGTTTCATCATTTTGCGCGCGAGACCGGGGTCGGAAAGGATTGTCTGGTTCGCTCGACCGACTTCAACTACTCGTATGAGGAGAACCCCGGCAACGCCCGAAACCCAATCTACTCATTTCTTGTCTCGGTGAGTCAATCGGGATATAAGCGCACAGGTAGCGGTTATCTAAAGCGCAGCATGCCTCCAGTCGAATTCGAATATTCTCAGCCGCTCGTACAGGATCGCTCGGAGGCAGTAGATTCGACGAGCCTAGAAAACCTTCCAGCCGGTCTTGACGGGGTGACCTACCAATGGACGGACCTCCACGGCGAAGGTATTTCGGGTGTTCTAACTGAACAAGGCACGGCTTGGTTCTATAAACGCAATTTAAGCCCCATCAACGAGAAGATAGAAAATGGAACGCTTTACAAAACAGCAAAGTTTGCCCCGATCGAGCTGGTTTCCTCAAAACCCGACCTTGCTCTAGCCCCCGGCTTTGTTCAGTTTATGGACCTGGCTGGTGATGGTCAGACCGATCTCATAATGATGGACGGGGTCACACCCGGTTTCTACGAGCACGACGTTAATGAAGGCTGGCAGGCGTTCCGCCCCTTCACCGCGTGGATTAATCGCGAAAGCCATGACCCCAATCTGAAATTCGTCGATCTGGACGGCGACGGACGTGTCGATGTGCTGATCACGGAAGGCAATGCGTTCGTTTGGCATCTCTCGCTCGCTGAGCATGGCTTTGCCCCGGCTCTCCGAGTTCCCCAGGCAATAGATGAAGAGAAAGGTCCTCGACTGGTTTTTGCTGACGGCACACAATCCATATATCTTGCAGATCTGAGCGGCGACGGCTTGTCCGATGTTGTTCGCATTCGTAACGGTGAGCTTTGTTACTGGCCTAACCTTGGCTATGGCCGGTTTGGTGCCAAGGTTACAATGGACAACTCGCCATGGTTCGACAACCCGGACCAGTTTGATCAGAAACGAATTCGGCTTGCCGATATCGACGGCTCGGGCACCACCGATATCATTTATCTCCATCGGGACGGAGTGCATCTTTATTTTAACCAATGCGGCAACAGCTGGAGCGATCCACGCATCCTTGAGGTTTTTCCACGTGTCGAAGATCTCGTAAGCATTTTGCCCGTTGATCTGCTGGGCAACGGAACCGCCTGCCTCGTCTGGTCATCGCCATTGGCCGGCGACGCTCCGCGCCAAATGCGGTATGTAAAGTTAATGGGCGAGGAGAAGCCGCACCTGCTGATCGGCGTAAAGAATAATCTTGGAGCCGAGACAAAGATTCATTACGCACCGTCGACCAAGTTTTATCTTCTGGACAAACAGGACGGCACGCCGTGGCTAACCAAGCTTCCGTTCCCGGTACACGTAGTTGAGAGCGTCGAAACATTCGACCCAATAAGCAAAAATCATTTTGTTAGCTCTTACAAATATCATCACGGTTATTTTGACGGCGACGAACGTGAATTTCGGGGCTTTGGGATGGTTGAGCAATGGGACACCGCCGAGTTCGCGAAGCTCGATCAATCGGCTGCCAATGTCGACCGAAGTTGGCACGTTCCGCCGATACACACCAAAACTTGGTTTCACACAGGCGCATATCTTCGCGAACGAGGAATCAGTCAGCATTTAGCCCATGAATATTTTGGTGCACCGCAGGATAAAACAGAGTTTGAAGCATGGGCGAATACCAACCTCCTTGACGACACCGTTTTGCCCGACGTCATCCATACCAGCGATGAAATTCGCGAAGCCAGTCGTGCGCTCAAGGGTTCAATGCTGCGACAAGAGTTGTACGCCGACGACCGATCGGCAAAGGAAGGGATTCCTTACAGAGTCTCAGAACAAAACCACACCGTCGAATGTCTCCAGGCCCAAGGCACAAACCGGCATGCAGTATTCTTCTCGCATCCTCGCGAAGCGATCAATTATCACTACGAACGCAATCTTGTCGACCCTCGGGTAACCCACGCGATAACACTAGAGACTGATGCGTATGGAAACGTGCTTAGGTCCGTCGAGATCGGTTATGGGCGAAAAGACTCACCACTTGCTGAGCAGTCCGATAGAGACAAGCAAAACACCACTCTGATCACATATGCCGAATCCCGAGTCACTACCGCAATCGACGAGACTAGCCAATTTCCTGACCACTATCGCACCCCCCTCCCGGCGGAAGTTCGGACATATGAGCTGACCGGCTTCAAACCGAATGACAACACGCCGCGATTCAGCTTTCGCGAATTCGCCGAAAACGACTTCAAAATTCTAACTTCGGTGGAAGAAATTCCTTACCTGGAGATAGCCGATTCGAATAAGAAGCAAAAGAGGATTATCGAACACATCCGCACACTCTATCGAAAAGACGATTTGTCCGGACTGTTGCCGCTTTCTGGACTTGAAACGCTTGCGCTTTCCGGCGAGAGTTACAAGCTGTCGCTCACACCGGAGCTTCTAAATTTATACAAACGCGGCACCGACGATCTGTTGCCGCTTTCTGACCGGGAAAAAATTCTACAAGTGGAGGGCGGCTATATCTTGAGTGGGGATTATAAAGCTAGCTCCTTATTCCCGTCCAGCGATCCTATTGATAACTGGTGGGTACCATCAGGACGGATTTTCTATTCGCCAGACGCTACCGATTCAGCCGACCAAGAACTTAACTTCGCATGCGCGCATTTCTTCCTGCCACATCGATCCCGGGACCCGTTCAACCAATCAACTATTGTTGCCTATGACAGCAGCGATACCGATCCCGAAACAAATAATAATCTTTTGGTGGTGACGACCGAAGATGCCTTGCAAAATACGGTGACAGCTTTGCAGGATTACCGAGTTTTACAACCGCGCCTTGTAAGTGACCCGAATGGGAATCGCACGGAGGTCGCATTCGACACGCTCGGCATGGTCGTAGCCACAACCGTAATGGGCAAACCCGGAGAAAATCTTGGCGATCTATCGGAAGGCTTTGACGCCGACCCTCTGATTGCAAGCTTGCAAACTCTCGTCGCTGACCCGCAAGGTCAGGCAGCCGCGTTTCTCGGTAAGGCGACGACACGCATCGTGTACGATTTGGACCGATTTCAACGGGCGAGCCAGCCGCCCTTTGCCGCGACGTTGGTTCGCAAGACGCACTTTAACGATCCCGACGGGCCTCAGACAAAAATTCAGATAAGCTTTTCCTACTTTGATGGATTTGGTCGGGAGATCCAAAAGAAGATTCAGGCCGAGTCGGGCGACGCTCCTCAGCGCCTTGGCGACGTGCTCCTGCCAACTGGCGATATTCGGCCGGGCGACCTTGTTCTCAATAATGCCGACACGGCAGTTCCAGCCAATTCTGCGCGGCGATGGGTTGGTTCCGGTCGTACCATATACAACAATAAAGCGAAACCGGTCCGGCAATACGAACCCTTTTTTAGCGCCACGCACCTCTACGAACCGGAACGTGAGATGACTGACACCGGTGTCGGTTCGACATTGTTCTACGATCCTGTAGATCGCGTTGTTGCAAGGCTGCATCCGGAGCATACCTGGGAGAAAGTCGTCTTCGATCCATGGCGGCAAACGACCTACGATGTCAATGACACTGTTCTGAACGCCGACGGTTCCACCGATCCAAGAGCGGACGAAGACGTGAAGGGTTTTTTCTCGCTGCTGGCTGATGCCGATTACCTGCCGACCTGGTACGAACGGCGCATGGTATTGCCGTCTACGGATCCTGACCGGGTCGCTGCCGCCAAAGCGTCGGTTCATCGCCAAACCCCGACGGTAGCCCACTTCGACTCCCTTGGTAGGACTTTTCTGGCCGTTGCTCACAATCGTTTTGAGCGGGGCGGGGTAACTGTCGAAGAAATGTATCCAACTCGGATTGAGCTCGACGTCGAGGGGAATCAGCGAGCCGTGCGCGATGCGATCGTACAAAACAGCGAACCGATTGGCCGAATTGTTATGGAGAGCGACTATGACATGCTTGGCAACCGCATTCGTCGAGCCAGCATGGAAGCCAGCGAAAGCTGGATGCTGAACGATGTTACCGGAAAACCGATCCGTGCCTGGGACAATCGCGGCTTTATGCGGGAAATGAAGTATGACGAATTGCGACGGCCGATAGAGCTTTGTGTTACCGAAAATGGTGTCAGGCGGTTGGCGGAGTTAACGCTTTATGGCGAGGGCCAGGGGGATGCATACAACCATCGAACTCGAGTGTACAAGGTATTTGATGGAGCGGGCGTGGTTACCAACGAAGTATACGATTTCAAGGGAAATTTGCTGAGAAGTACGCGCGACCTCCTGCCGATCTCAATCTCGAAGCAGAGTGTGGACTGGTCGCAGAACCCATCCGCCAATGACGGGTCGTTCACCAGCAGCAGGACCTATGACGCTCTTAATCGCACAGTTACGGCGACGACTCCCGACAACAGTGTTTATCTACCGACCTTTAACGAAGCCAACCTGCTCGATCGGGTGGACGTGTACTTACAAGGAGCCGCAGTTACCACGCCGTTCGTAACAAACATCAATTACAATGCCAAGGGCCAGCGTGAACTCATTTCCTATCAGAATGGCGCGGTGACAACATACAAATACGACCCATTCACATTCCGCCTGACAAGTCTAAAAACCACGCGTCCTGCCGGCGGGAATGGGCTTACATCGCAACTTTTCACCGTGGAAACGATTGTACAAGACCTGCGTTATTTCCATGATCCGGCAGGCAACATCACATGCATTGAGGATGCTGCACCAAAATCGATCTTCTATAACAACGAGCAAGTTGAACCGGTATGCGAATACGTCTATGACGCGATCTATCGTTTGATCGAAGCAACGGGACGAGAGCACATCGGCCAGACCGCGCACGACTTCGACCCGCCTGAAGGTAACCAGCGCGATTACCCGTTCTTCGGCCAACACGCAAACCCGAGCGACTGGCAGGCAATGCGTAACTATATTGAGCGGTATATATACGACGCCGTTGGAAATTTCGAGAGCATGATCCACCAGGCTAGCTCCAACGGCGGTTGGACGCGCACATATGAATATAACGAAAGTAGTTTGATCGAACCGGCCAAGCAGAGTAACCGTCTTTCAAAGACGACGATTGGCAATGGTACGAACTTTGTCGAAACTTATACCTACACGGACGCACTGGGACACGATGTCAGCGGCTGCATGACATCGATTAGTGCGATGAAGTTGACCTGGGATTTCAAAGACCAGTTGCAGCGGGTGGAACTGTCTGGAGGCGGCACGGCATATTACATCTATGACGCGAGCGGCCAACGCATCCGTAAGGTGACCGAATCGCAGAATGGGGCTACCAAGAAAGAGCGGATCTATATAGGTGGATTTGAGATTTATCGCGAATTCAACGGCAATAGCGTAAAGCTCGAGCGAGAGACGCTGCATGTGATGGACGACAAACAGCGCATCGCGATGATTGAGACGCGGACGCTCGACGTGGGGGGCGACGACCCAGCGACACCGCAACTGATCCGCTACCAGTTCTGCAACCATCTCGGTTCGACCAGTCTGGAGCTGGACGAGCATGCGCAGATCATTTCCTACGAGGAATATTCACCCTATGGCAACTCGACCTATCAATCATTGCGCAATCAGACCGAGACACCGAAGCGGTACCGATACACTGGCGTTGAACGCGACGAAGAAACCGGTCTGGCCTATCACACCGCTCGTTACTATGTTCCATCTCTGGGACGATGGACAAGTTGTGATCCGCTGGAGAAGGAGACAGATCTCTACGTGTACTGCGCTTCAAACCCGGTCAGACGCAGCGATCCTCTTGGCACAGATTGGGAATTAACGCTAGACCCACGGGAATGGGCTCCGGTCGAGTTTTTTAAAGAAGAGGTTGCGCCCAGAGCAGTCGGAGTTCTCAAAGTTGGTGCGGGGTTCGCTGGTATGACGGCGGGATTCCTGTTATGTGACACCGGTCTGGGATGTGTTCTCGGCGCGCCTTTAATGGTCGTGTCCGCTGATGTGGGAGGCTCGGGGATTAGCCAAGGTTGGCATGGGAGTCCACAACCAACCGTTGTGGGCTCATTAGCCGGACCAAAGGCGCAGGCTTTCGAGGAGAACTTCGTAGGTGCGGCAGGACTGGCTTTGGGAGCTGTTGATATCTACTCCTATTGGCGATTCGGTAAAACGGTCTCATCGAGCCTGGCTCCCGGCACTCTGGGGGGAGTGGGCAATGCGACAAAAACTGCCGCGGCGGCCGAAGTGGCGTCTGACGCAACGGCCGGACGAAGTCTCTTTGTAGGCCCCGAAAGAGCCTCGGAATTCGCGGAAGCGGAGGTCGCGATGGCTCGAGGAAAAGATGTAACGGCAGTTAATCCAAAGCGAACTGCCGCAGCCGATGCTTTTGAAGAAGCTGGGGGCAAGTTTCACGAGGGAAAAGTTCAGGACCTTCCGCCGCAGGTATTTGACGAGGTAGTTGAGAACTTCCCACAGCCCTACGGTAGAACGATGCAGGCGGTTCACGAAATGGAGTCTCGGTTTGTAAGAGTAGCACCGGGTGGCAAATTACGGATCACGACGGAAGATGCTACGCTGCGCGATATGTATTTGCAGGAAGCGCAAGCGCGCGGCTTTTCGGACGTGGGAACCACTGCATACTCGGTAGAAGGATTCAAAGCAACTGGTCAGGACCTGCCTTCTTACATTTCAGCTCACGCGGACGCATTGAGGGTGAAAGCCATTTATGTCTTAAACCTAACGGCTCCGCGATGAATAGACTCGACGTTCCAGCCAAGCAAATTGATTTAGAAACGGAGGAGTCTTCAGCGATCTGCTCCATGAGGTTCGAAAAGAGGATTCATTCTTCAATTGTAACATTGACGATCGTGAACAATATGGATATGGCCGAAGCAGGGAGATATTCAATTTGTGCGAAGTGTAAGCTCGTCATCAGGTGCGAATGACCTACTACGCGCTCGTTGAAAGGCTAATCCAACATTCAGTTGTTGTAAGACCCGATATTTTGAAGTGTTTTGCAGGCTGAAACTCTTGCGTCCGTAAAATATATCCTGCCAAGACGTACGAGATGAAGATCGTTGAATCGAGATCGAGAGGATCGAGAATATGATGAGAGAACGGATGGAATAGATGATAGGACAAGCAACACAATCGGATTATGAGCTTTGAACCGCAGAAATTCTTTATCGGATTGATCGACTTCTTTGCGGTTTGGCTGCCGGGTGCCCTGCTGGTCTATTTTATCAAGGATTACACCGGTCCTCGGATCCTGGGATCACGGTATGGATCTCTCGATAACACAGAAGGATGGGTTGTTTTTCTTTTTAGCAGCTATCTGCTTGGTCATTTCATTTATTTGATAGGGTCGTTACTAATGGACGATCAGATCTATGACCGTATAAGAAATGCAACAAATACGGAGCAGATCAGAAGGCTGGCCAAGGGCGAGCATTCTGCAAACGCGATCTTCAGATTTCTCGCATCAATCCTTATGGGCGAAGACGAGGCTCTTCAACACACCATGCGTATAAAGAATTCGCAACTCGACCCAATTGTCTCTACCCGGGCGCTTAATACCTTTCAATGGAGCAAAGCAAAATTAGCATTGGAGCACCCTGAAGCGATTGAATCTGTTCACCGTTTTGAGGCAGACTCAAAATTTTTCCGCAGTTTGGTTGTGGTCTGTTTCGCCATTTTCGGCCTCTTCATAGCGGATAGGTTTGTCGGGATCTTTTCCGGGTATCACCCATTCCCGAATATTGGGGCCTTCACGATTGCAGCTTTTCCCATATCGCTATTGGCGTTTTGGAGATACGTCGAGCAACGGTTAAAAGCCACAAAGCAAGCATACGCTTACATGATCACACTCGAAGGTAGAAACATTGGTAACGTCCGATCTGAGGTGCGATCCGATGGCCTAACCCATGCGGGCGGCGTCGTCTACAGAAAAATAGGAAATAAAGTTCAGTACTTGTTGGTGCAAGCTTCAGACTCGCCGTACAGCTGGGTACTACCAAAAGGTCACATCGAGCCGGGCGAGATTTCGTCAGAGACCGCTGTCCGCGAGGTCAATGAAGAGACTGGAGCGTGGGCCAGGATCTGCAATGATTTGGGTCAAATGCCATATTCTGACTGCGGAGACATGACCACCGTTCAATTTTTTCTAATGGAATACGCCGGCCGTGGCCGACCGATCGATGTTAACCGAAAGCATGTTTGGCTGCCGGTACCTGACGCTGTCGAGAAGGCGACCTTTCAAGAGACGCAAGAACTATTGCGATCGGCGGAGAAGCGCCGCTTGCAAGCGTGAGAGATTGAACAAGAGAGCGACTCAACAGTAACCGCCCGAGTTCCCAGCTACCCAATTAAATTGTATGTCCCATTAGATGAGCTCTGTATGAGCGCCCTTTTCTCCAGAGCGACAGACCTAGGTAAGACTTTACGCGGACGGCAATGAGACGAACCTTTGGTTTAAAATAAGAAAGCCCCGGAAGTACACTACCAAGGCTAACTAAATCATTAAAGTCGAAAATCTTTTTTCACTGCTGCTTCATGAGTCTATGACTATTTCACATCCCAATACTGCAATCTTAAGTTAATCCGACGCCACGATTCTAGCGCAGTCTAGTAGGCTCTTTCAAGACCTTTTTTCGATTTCTCATAAACAATTTTTCCGCCTCTCAGTATCGCGGCTAGGAAAGATCCACGTACCTGAGACCAGTCTTCGATCTCGTCGCTCGAACAGACCAGAACATCGGCCCTCATTGAAAGCTCCTCCGCATACTTTGTGACCCTTGCCGCGATTTGGGGATCGAATTGACCGCGTCCAAGGATGATAAGAAGGTCGATATCGCTGTACACATCGTGAATGCCTCCGGCCATAGAACCAAAGAGAATGATCTTCTCCGGCTCAGAGACATGAGCCGCATAATCGACAATACGACCGACAACGCTTTCCATCGCCGTCCTACGCTCCTATCCCAACCAGGAAAAACACATCTTCGATCGAGTCCGCCGCCAGTGATCTAAAATTATTCGCTGTACTGACGGCCAGCTTCATCCGAATCTCGCCCAAGATATCGGGCTGATCGGCGGTCAGTGCCGGCGGGGTCGAAAGATGATGAGCATTTCCATATTCCGCCGCAGCCGACGCCGTAAGATCGTTCATGGGATTCTTGTTGGTGATCGTAAGATCGATCGTGTAATCGCCCGCGATATCGCTCAGTATGAATAGATCGAGATTCTTGATCTTGCCGGTGCTTAATTTGCCGCGAATAAAAAATGGAAAATGCTCGGGTTTTAATGTGGCCACGAATTCTTGATCGGCTTCGCCGTCAGGATGAAAGAACCTGTACCATTCCGTCCCGAACTCGTGCTTTAGGCTGAATAGCCTCCCGGTGGAGACGGGTAAGACAGTTTTCAAATTATTTCTCGCACCTCCTGCCAGCAATCCTCCGCCGCTTCGGGAAGTGTAGCTTACGTGCAAGATCACGTCGGAAATGGTATTGAAATCGAAATAGTTGTTCTCGATCGGCAGCTCGATCTGCCAGTCGCTGATGGCTCCGGCTCCCTCGAACGGCAGGTACCGCTCGTCGTTGAAGTTGAGCTCGAACATTCCGCTATCGTTTTGGCCATTGCTTGTTGCTATGGACGAGATCGAGCCGAACATGCTCCGAAAGCGCGTATCTGCTTCGACGCGATCATAGCTGCCTGTCGGGTCGACACGAGTCTCATTTTTGAGGAGCGATAATGTGCAACTGACACCCGTGTATGGGCCGACGATACAGGGGATCGAGATCGAGACATTCTTGATCCTTCGCATATAGTGTCCGGGATAATCCATGTCGAACAGCCACTCCGGAAAAGTGAAGGTGCACTTGCCCGTTTGCTTTAGGGTGATCAAGGAAAGCGGGAACATTTGAGCCAGTGAAATATGTTTCGTGATCTCGAACTCGCGCTTATTCTGATCGATATAAGCGGATTCCAGCCTTCTGAGATCACCGGCCAGACGATCGCCTGATAAGAGACCTTTCTTCAAGCTATCCCAGTATCCGAACTGGATAATATTGGACTCTTGAATGCCAAGCTCATACTGAAAACATTTTTCAGCCTTCTTTCCCATTTCAAATGCCAGCTGGTAGGCCTGAAAATACACTCCCGAGATCTGCGTGATCATCCAGCTGTAAAGTTGTTGGTTGCTGAACTTGTTTCGCAAGAAATCATCGACCGTGCCCGCGTTCACGATCTGGAGCTCCTGGTTATCGAGTTCTTTTTCAGCGATCGCCTGTCGTATCTCGGCGGCATTGATCTGGAACTGTACCTGGTCTTTTTCGATCCTTGCCAGTTTGGCCATTTGCTTGTTCTCGTCGTCCCTGCGGGTGTACCCCCCTTGAGTTTCAAGAAGGCTCCCGGTGGAATGGAGAACCGCGCTCAATCCCTTTAAGAACTCGGCTGTCTTTGATGCTGCATTGCCAAAGTTGGTCCCCCCGAATTTCACCTTTACGACGGGTGATCCGCCAAACCCTGAGCCGCCTCCGTCAAGGTCCGGCACCATACTTATCCCCGCCCCGAAGACATTCACGATGGTACCCGCCAACTCCGAGGCGATCGCCACACCATGGAGACTTACACCGCCGATCTCCCACAGATTCATCCTGGGAACTTCGTCATAATATGTTTCTTTTGCCGTCGCTGTTTCCATCGCGGCATTTAGGCCGCCGATCGTCTCTACCGCCTCGTCGATCTGCTTTTTTCTTACTTCCTTAACGGCCTCGAGCAGCTGGATCTCGTGCTGGGATCTGAGGAAGGCCAGTTCTTCTGCATCTTTCTTCTCGAGAACGCTAAGAAGCTTGTCGCCCAGAGCCCTGACCTCGTTGCAAAACTCAATCGCTTTCTGGACGATGATGCGAAACCGATAGTGAGCCGTCGGAGCCGCAAGATCGTTTAGCACACTGCTCAGATCGATCCCGGCGGCTGCAGCTTTGACCAAGAGTGCCGGATCAATCGGAGGCTCGAAGAGAGGCAGCTGTCGAACGACACCTTGAATATTCATGCAATTGCGGATCTTGAACAACCTGTCGCTGACCGTGTCCCAATACTTAAGCAGAAAGTCATTGTTTGGAATGCAAAAATAGAATGTTTCAATCTTCGGTATGGGCTCGTTACCGTTTGTTGAGGGAACGACGGTCACTGGCAACAACGTGTCCTCTATAACCACATCCACGCGCGCGTTTCCGAACTGATCGAGTTGTGGCTCAAGCTCGTTGAACGTCAGATCGACGTGTTTGACGTTGGGTACCTTTTTCGGTCTCTCGCCTAATATTTCGTGTGCCAAAAGATAAAGCAGGGACGCTTCGTTTATGGATTCGATCGTATCCTGCCCAAAGAGCATATCGCCCCACGCGATCAGGTTGTCGAGATATTTCATGACAACGTTCTTCTGGTACGCGACCGGTCGATTGCGAGCGATCAGATGAGGCTTGAATGGATTGTTTTTCCATTCGATCATCTTACCTATCTCCGACAGGTCGCTTTTATTGATCCCCGTTAAGATGTTTTCGATCCGCTGTTTTCTGTAATCGTCCGAGTTGAACTCGAAAAACGGTTTTGTCACCCAGTACCGCTGAGGCGTCGGAAGATCATCGATATTCGTCGGGTTGAAGACGTAGTGAAACCAGTTCATCGCGTCCTCGAACTTCTGATTCTGCATCAGCCGGCACGCGATCATGAGCGGCGCGTGAAAAAACAGCTCCCAGTTGTATATCGAATAGGCGCCATAATCGAAGAAATCAGTAATATCTTTCTGCGTGCTTTTATCAACTACTACAGAGCCGGTGGGAGCATAAGATGAAAAATCAAAGTTATTTGCTGGCGGAAATGACTGCGGAACCGTCTGTATATTCCGATTGAGCAGGCCGTCGATACCGTCCCGGTTAAATTCACGTAGAAACAGCATCGTATACGGGTGATAAAACGGCAGGAAACGATATTTTCTGTTGCGACTGATCACCTGGCCATAGTTGTTCAAAACCGGCTCGAATTCGGGTTTTACAAAGAACGCTCGTTTGTTGTCCTGATAAAAGAACGGGCGGTCAGTAGTCGATAACGTATTTAGCTGCAGATCCTGCTGCGTAACGACGAGCTCGAAGGGTGAGACGGCTCCCGACAATAGATTGGGTGAAGCCCCATCTTCCAGAACCCTGAGCTGATTGGAATTTGCCGAATGGACCTTGTTGTTAGTTAGGCGTGTGCCCTCAAAATGCATGCCGCTTGGTAGCTTTAATCTGGGACCAAATTCGAGGGGAGCCAGCGGACTTATCGTTTTGCTTTGAGGGTCGTAATTCGCGTGCACATAGGTGTACGAATCGGTCGCCACTGTTTCGTTAACGTTTGGTTCGAGGTGGTACGAGCCCTGCAAGGCTTTAAGGTCGATGTTTGTCACCTCGCCATTAAAGACAAAGGATGAAGAGTGCCAGGGAAGAAAAGTCTCATTGAATCTGTTCTTCGTCAGATAGGTCGGATTCCTTAGTGCTTGCTTGTATGTCTGGTCGGGCGCGAGACCCGCCGGGTTCAAAGATTTGTACGGGTCATAGAATAGGCCGTCGTTGAACTCCTTGGACGTGGACAGATAGACGTCGAGATAGAGCTCGTTGAACTTGGGCAGGTAATAAGGTTTCAGGTTGTAGGAACTGCGAGGCCGTTCCCAAGGATGGATCAACTTATGTTTTGAAATCTTCTTTGGTGCCCAGCCCGTTTTTTTCTTGATCGTCCATCCGAGCTGGATCTCCATGATGTTCATGGGTTCCGGGGCGTCCATGGGATCGGTGTTATCGACAGGCTTCGGAGGCGGGACCTTTTTTGTCTTCATTGGCTTTTCCGTAAACTGCAGCCAGAAGAGATGAAGCCGTCTGTTATAGACGACCGGCACGACCTGGTCTCCCTGGATCTCGATGTCTATCTTGTCCCAGGCGCTCCATGCCCCGTAGTTCATGTCGTAGAACCTGTAGTAGTAAATATGGGGGATAGACCTTGTTCTGCCGATCACGTGGACCTTGTTTATTTCAAACACGCTCTCGTCGCCGGACAAATTGTCCATCTCATGATACAGCCCGCAGACCTCGAGGTGAGAAACATCATCAAGTTTGTGAAGGTAATTCAAGAATGCGGCTTCAACATTGTCCGCCGTGATCTCATTTTGTAGGATCTCTTTCTCCAACTCTTCAAAAAACGGAGACTTGTCGTCTCGCAGTTCCGGTTCGATCCAGTTTTCGGGATAAAAAAAGACCTTTCGATTCGCCTCCCAAATACGGTAATTCTTCATCCATTTCCACTGCGACCAGGCGTCAGCCGAGGCGGCATCTTTCTTTTCATCCTGCGTGACCTTCACATACCGGTTTTCCAGATTTAGGAAGCATCGCTGTATGAAGAGCTGCACCGAGCTTATCGCCTGTTTTATCCTCGAGGTCGCCTGGCAGGAGCTCATCTCGACATCGATCAGGAAATACTTGTAGAGAGCAGTCGAGTCCTTCCAGTAAAGCGGGTTTGGTATCTCCTCCCCATTAAACACGACCGTATCGCTCTCGTTCCGCTGCGAGTTCTCGATATGATAGCCGACAAGCGCCGCCCGTTTCTTCTCACGGATCTCGTCCGATAGAGGCGTTATCTTTTGTAGCCAATCGTCCTGCTCGTATTTTGACTTGACGGCCTGCCGTGTTTGTGTGGACACCGTTCGATCATGATTCAAGTCACCGTCGATCTTTGCCCAATCCAAAATTGTCTTGGCATCGATCCCGGTGAGTTTCACTGCATCGAAACATTTCTTGAGACGGCGGTAGGTTTCAGCCTTCGTATAATCCAGTTTACCCGCGGCGTGATTGAGTTTAAGGCCGGTATCGAGACTCGTAAGATCGGTCTTGTTCCATTGAGTCAGTTTTGCGATCTCATCAAAGATCTTGGGTTTTGTGCTGGCAACGTCCTTCGCGAGATCGAGAATCGAGCGGACCGACGCCGTATCCGGTTCTGGGAAGCTCGATCTGAAATCGAGGATCTTGATCAAGTTCAGCAATTTGTCGAACTGGTTCTGAACGGGTGGGGCATTTACGGGCAGCGCCGAGAAGTCTAACGTACCCACCCCGAGACCGTTCATGACGAACCACTCAAGATCCTTATCCGATAGACCGAAACCGCTTACCAGCAGGCCGACCTTGTGCATTAGGACTAGACTGTCAAAACAATCCGGGAAGTTCGCATGCCTGATCTCGGTTCTAAAGGTTCCGTCCAGGTTCTTTTCGATGAGAGATCCATCGTTAAGGTTCTCGAGCAATGACTCTGGTGCCGGGGCCAGCCTCAAGTTCTTTAGAAGCAGGTTGGCCTGGAGGTTGGTCAGGTTGAATGATGCAGCCACCTGCGACGTCACCTGGTTTTCATTTTGTCCAAGCAGGTCCGAAAGATTCTTTTGAACGGTCTTAATCGAGGCCACAAGCTTTTCCTTGTTGGCCGCACTGATCGCGGCACCCGTGAATTTGACAACGAAAGTAGACTCTTCAAGTGAAAATCCAGCCTTATCGAAATTTGCGATGACCGGGTTGAGGATGTTTTGAAGCGGAAGAAGGGCGGCCTGGAGATCAGCGTCGGTCATCGGAGGAAGACTGGAGGCGTCGAAGGCCAGGATCGATGACCGATCGGCATCGTCAAGACCAAGCTTGTCAAGGTCGGATCGGTTTTTGTCCAACGTGTTTCGCAGCAGCGTGACCATCTGCACCAACGACTCATCCCTTAGTCCCGCCGGCGAATCGGGGGAATAATCGAGGATGTAGTCCAGATTGATCAGTGAGAATTTTGTCCCTCGCATAAAATCGAGAGCCTCAAGACAGTCGGTGGTGGTCTTAAGCGAGGCGAATGGATCCGCTGCGTTCGTGATCCTTAGAAGAAGAAGCATATCCTTGAGATTCAACTTCAAGGCCCGGGCAAAGTACGTATATCGCAAAAGGATCGACAGTGAGGCAATAGAAAGCTGATTGTTTGTTTTGCCCACGATGAGATCAAAGTCCGATTGGGCTATAGCCAGCGTGGATAAAACGGTGGGGACAGGCGTGTAGCCGTTGTGCGGAGCGCCCGCGTTGATACCGAACGCAATTGTCTGATCCAGCTCGACCGGGTCGTCGCTATTGTCGACGCCAACAAAATTTGAGTCGATTGGGTTTGTCAGAGAGACGTTTTGAAAGAGGGCCTTATACAAAGGATCGATCTTTAGATCGGGACTGTCCGGCTGTATCCTCACTTCGCGATTGATATCGCCATAAAACCCCAAAAGAACCTCGAACGGTATCTTCAATTTCTCCTGCAGTTCCTGAAAACTCTTCAAATTCACGATCGTCGTTCCGTCGATCGTGTTGTTGCCGATCTTTGGATTGCGGATCAACAGATCAAGCTCCCACATCTTCCAACTTGTCTTTCGCCAGAGCCGTAGGAAGCGGTGCGTAAGATCAAAACGAGCTGTCGAAAGATTATTGACGGTCTGCACACCGGTATCGCAGGTGTCCGCCGGTCGCACGATCTCGCTGCGGTTAGCGAGATCCGGATTATTGACGAATCGTACAAGCAACAGTTCGAGCAGTCCGTAGTAGTCCACTTTTGCCCGGTCCGTAATCTCGGTCACATCAACGTCGGTCTGTGTTGTATCAAACCCCCAATACTTGTCCTGGTCAGCTGCGTTGTTGCGTGCGGTAACTATCAGGTCCATTTCGTAGGCCGAGATCCCGAAGTATTCGGCCGCGATCGATGTATCATCAGGCTTCTTTGCGGCCGGGTCGGAAATATCCTGAAAACACTCCATAAGTTGAAAACGCGGAACCCGAAGGTAGTTCAAATAAGTTCGGGTCTCTTCGGCGAAAAGATTAAAGCAGGAGTCCATCGGGAAGTCCGAAACAGCAAGTTTCTCGTAGGCCGCGGGCCGCACGTACTCAGGTGTTGCCTTAAGCTCGCTCGCCGAAAGCGTTGTCTGGTGAATAAAGTTCAGCTGCTGAGGCGATATGTAGCTTTCAAGGATCTCGCAAGCAAGATCAATGTAGGGCATCGGCGTATCCGTGTTTTCACAATTCAGCTTTATATTTCTGATATCGGGCCGCCGCTGAAACAATATATCTTTCACCTTAAGAAAGGTCGTCTGATCTTTCTTTATCAGCGAATCGTGCTGACCGATGAAGCGCAGAATGTCCGTAAGATATGCGGCGGGTCCGTAAAGGGACTTGCAATGCTCGCATTCGCAAAAATCAAGAGAGCCGAACAAAGACTCAAGATTCGGAATGTCCCCGACGATCTTCTTTACCTCCGCGATCGTGTAGGTCTGTGAAATGATCGCAGCCGGTGTTCCGTTGTTCGTTTCGCTGCGAAACTCGATCAAACGTGCGAGGATCCGTAGGTACTGCAATTTCGAGGTCTCATAGACAGTATTTGCCTGCTTTTCGGTGAGTCCTTTCGACGTGAACACACTGGTCAAACTACTCTTGCCTTTGAAATAGATCTGCATCGAGCTGTGTAACCCCTCGTCGATAAGCGCTGCAGCAGCGACCGGGGCGGACGTGATCTTGTGAGCGCGCTGAATGGTCTTCAAATCCTCCCTTACCTCGGATGCGAGATTGATATTGTTCTCGGCTAGATATTTGTCCACGTTGTCTTGTCGGAGGTTAATGTCAGGATTAGCATCGAGGAATTTTTCCACTTTGCTAACCTCTGTAAGTTTGTCGGTGTTGCTTCTCTTTACCTCTCCGATCAATGAGGCTTCAGGAAAAACCAGCCCCATCCTGGATTTTATTGCCGCTGCATAGTTGGTTACTTTCTCATCGGCGTTGTTACCCGGTATGTTATCCGGCACCTTATTCCCGTTCTCCTTAATGAGCGCGGCGATCTCGTTCTGATCAAGCTTTGCGAACGAGCTGGCGGTGGTGAACCTCGGATCCGCTCCGATCTTTCCCTTAAGAAAGGCGATGGTCGGGACATGGTTCTTAGTGACATTGCCAAGTTCAACGGTGGTCGCAAAATCCTTGATGGCGTCGCCGCCAAAAGCGGCAGGGTCTTTTCTTATCTGCGTCCAGAAGGCGCTGTTTATTCCGCCGTTCGCAAGAAACGTGTCGGCGATATCTTGGTATTTGGGTTGATCGATCGCGGAATTATCAAGGAGCCCCTTCAGGCTTTGGTTGCCAACCAATATCGGTTTCTCGAGGGCAAACTCTTCCCGTTTTGCTTTGAGATTATCGAGAAGCGCGTCGCGGTCTTTTTTTAACGAGCGCGAAACGATGTTAAGCGACAGCGCTGTATCGATCATTTGCTGGTGGATCTCTGGAGCCGCCAGGACTATACCCGACGAAGCCATCTCGGTGAGCTGATCGATCGTCGCCCACTCGGCAGTACCGCGAAGCAGATCGCCAGGCAAGCTCGGCGGAAAATTCTGCCGAATAAAGGCGTAAAACACCTCCGGCGTTAGGATCGCGGGCTTTCCAACGATCTGAGACACCCGGTAGGCAAGAACCAAGCGCATGACATCATCAGTATTCAAACTCGTCTGGAGTGCGAGTTGCGAGATCTGCTTCTCGATCGCGGTTTCGTGCAGATCCTGAATTTTTACCTGTCCGGCGGCCTTTCTCACTATCTTGTCGGCAACCGCAAAATCGGACTCGCCGAGATACGGAGTATCGCCCGCGGTATGGTTGACCCAGTGGGTCGGCTTCACATTGTATTGGGTCTGGGAGGCGATCAATTTGTCGTTAGCCGGGTTGTTGTCAACCGCTTCGTAGAATCGGACAACAAGATGAAGGTTCTGTTTGACCTGTCCGGTTAGGGGGTCAATCGGAGGAGCGTACGCAACATCAAAGAATCCGTTCTGGAAGTTTCTCTTGGTGGCAAGCGGCTTATCACCGACCTTATCGATGAGCTTTTCAAAGAGCCTGACGACGATGTTAGATCTACGGTTCCAAAGATCATCGCGAGCCGAACCTCGAACGCGATATTTTGGCGATAAAGCCGCGGAACGCGGAGCCGCACCCGTGATCATTTTGTTGAGGAGCCTGATATCCTTCTTTTCGAGATGACCGGACTCCGTCAAGCCACTTGATTTCTGAAATGCGATGACAGCGCTCCGCGTCGTCTTCCCGAAGGTCTGCGTCTTATATTCCTTGTCTGCGATCTTGTACCCGAGAAAGGAGAGCGCTCTTTGGGCATCATTGACCCTCGGAGATACTTTATTTACGCGCAGAGGAAGTGATATCAACGTCAATTGCGAAGCCGAAGGCCTACCCATTCTTTTCACAAAAGTGCCTTTGCTTGCCGCGACGCTGTCGAGCTTGTTGGACGTTGCCATGTCGATCACCCCGGTTACAGGGAGTTTATATTTCTTCTGAAAGGCTTCGATGACTTTCTTTGAAGTAGGGCCGAGTTCTTTGGCTTTGAGTTCATCCGGCGAAATCTCAAGGTTGAGTCCTCCGATCTTGTTCGCCTTTTGAAGCTTTTTAAGGATCAAGCCGCGCTGTGTCGGGACGCCAAGCTTTTGCTTTATCACCTCATTCCTCAATTTTGTGAGGACATCCTCGGACAAACGGCCGTCAACCGCCATTCCCGTTTTTCGCTGGAAATCTTCGATCGCCTCACGAGTAGAGTTTCCGGGAACGCGATTTGATCGTTCCTTCTTGTCAATGGCGCCCCCGATCCTTACCAAAAGCGACTGAATCTTGGCCGTCCGTGTCTTGTCCGACGATATAAAGCTATCGTGGGCTGCAGTATTGAGAGCCGAGATGGTCTCGTTATCCAAATTGCCGTCCGGTTTCAGATTATTCGCCTTCTGAAAATCTTTGATGGCACTTATGGTAGTCGCTTCGACCTTTTTCTCCGTTTTTTCGCCTGCCGCGACATTGAATTTAAGGCGGTCGAGTGCGGCATGTAGATTCGCGACCTGAGATCGGTCCTTCGCGTTGAAATCGGTCGGTATTTTATTTATCGGCATGACATAAGCTCCTTTGACTGACCATTCGTTACTTCTCGAGAACCACGAGGTCGATCGGTTCAGTGCTCGAACGCAATATCGAAAAAACCTCGCCCCGTGCGATGGGGATGATCGCATTGGGCAAGATCTTAGTACTCTCAACCCCACTATTGGAGATTCGTTTGAGCACGCCCGTTCCAAGCAGACAGTAGAGTTCCGCTGCCCTATCTGCTTTGATCGGAGATGGCATCTCGGATTCCACCGAAATTTGTTTTATTCCTGACTTTGTCCCGTGGCTTAGAAACGCGAGTTTGTCGCTATACCGGGCGGCAAAATCACTCGTGATCTCGCTTTTGATGTCTTGATATCCGATCTCGGCGTCTCGAGCATCGCCGTTGTCCGCTGAGGGTTGGAGATGATGTCGGGTGATGATCATCTCGTAAGCTTTTTCCGTGCTCTTGAACCTTAGTTCTCCATATCGGTAATAGCTCAATGCCGCGAGCGCGAGGCAGACCGTTCCGGGAATGATAGTTTCCCTATACAAAAGCATGCCTCCGAGCGCGAGAAAGGTGACGACAAGACTTCTAAAGAACTTGGAGTCCGCCACGGTCCGCTCGATCTCCGCCAAAGCACGCGGATTGTCGAAAAGGAGGAAATGCTGCGACCATTTGAACGTGTTAAAGATCTCTTGTTGCTTTGGCGAGTTCCGGACCAATATATATTCGTTTTCAGGCATGATCCGGCTCGCTAGGAGGCCTCGCAGTTTGAATTCGATGTTGAGGTGCTGATTCTGAATAGAATGGGCCATTCGATAGCTCAGGTCGTGCCGTGTTTGGAAGACAAGCTTCCTAAAGATTCTGTTGTAGGAGAGATCAAGAAGCGACGCGACCATAAAGATCAGGTTACCGAGAATATAGGCTGAAGTTAGAAAAACGAGCCATTTCGCTGGTTCGGAATCGGGTTCGGGAAACACTTTTCCGACGCCAAAGATATCTCCATAGAAGCTCCCCTCAAGAAAGTACGTGAATACGGCTCCGGGAAGCATCACGGAGAAAAAGTCGATGACCCCTATATAAAAATCGGAAGGCTTTAAAGGCGTCTCCATCTTGTTATTCTTTCCATGCTCCTTCGACGGCAACAGCCTCTGAGGGACCTGGCCACCTTGGCATGGTTGAGATCAGAATGTGCAAAGGATTTTCGCCGGTGTTCTTGAACTGGAAACTGTTTCCCTTTGGGATGGTGAAGGAATCGCCCGCGGTAAATGGTTTGTCATCCTCTGAATGATGGTCTCGTTGCCAAATGCGGCCCTCGCCGGAAAGGCAGAACCATATTTCCTCGACCGTCTGATGCCTTACGGGTTTTGAACTCTTGCCTGCAGGCAGGGTGCAATGAGAAAGCCCGCCCTGGCCGGTCTCCGGCAAAAGCCGGATCTCCGACGTGTCGGGAGCGATATAGTCCGGTTCAGCCGCCAATGATTTGAATTCGAAAATGTCATTCATAATTCGCTCTCCGTAAATGTATGGCTCCTTCAAGAAGACAAAGAATTCTTCTCTTAAGAATATTTCGAGGAAGCCAACTCGGTCTCCGTCCTACTGGTTTTCAAGCCTTGCGGTCCCGTACCCGATCACCGAGGTTCCGGTCATGGCCGTCCCATGCGTCAACCAGGGTGCGAGAAATGCACTCATTGGTGTTCCTCCGGTGCCCCACGTCCTTAGCAAAAGAAATGGATTGGAAGCCTTGAACATTATTCCAAGCCTGCCACCGAACTGCGCGAACAGAAATTCGCCTTTTGCTATCGGATCTCCCTGGATCCCCAGTTCACCCATTTTTGCCCATACCGATGATCTGACCGTTGTTTGGCCGTACTCGTACATCATTCGCTGCTCGGCGCTCATCATTCTCCACTCATCGAGCGTGACCTCCCGGCCTAGGTTTGCGATGCCAGGTCCGGCCTTCATGCTCACAGCTCTTACGCCAGCAACCCCCAGCGAAATGACACCCTCGGTCAGACCGCCGATGAAGGCCCCTTTTCTCATGCCTTCTCTTCCGCTTACGATAGCTCCAATGCCGCCGCCGATGGCCGAACCGGGAGAGGATGCTACCAACGCTGCATCGCTCAAAGCACCTGTCCATTTCCTGTCTTCTTCGGCGGTTGTGTGTCCGCTGTAGGAAGCCGCAAGAAGGACGCCGCTACCGATGGCTGTCGCGGCGCCTGCACCGATCGCCATCCCGGCTGCGAACATGACCAGAGCCCCGCCACCCGTGGCTACGGTGAGCAGGCCAAGAGCCAGAATGCCAAGACCAAGCAACAGTGTGCTTCCTCCTCGGCTCCAGAACGACCTCTCGTTAGTGCCCGTTCCACCCGGCTTTCCGCCCGGAACACCCTCCTTGCTGCCACCGGCCGTTCCGTCCGGGCTTCCGCCAGGTGTCCCGCCTTGGGCTCCTTTAATATCCCCGGCCGTAGACCCGCTCGTTCCCGTTCCCTCTGCCGATCCGGATTTATCGCCACCAATATCGCCTTTTAAGCTGCCCTTGGGATCACCGCCGATCTTGCCTTCTGGTGAACCGCCTTCCTTACCCTCTGGCGACCCTCCCTTCTTTGCCTCTTCACCCCCACCGCCGGCTCCTTTTTTTCCTCCGCCTTTGGCGCCGCCTTTACCTCCCTTTTTTCCACTTCCCTCACCCTCGCCGGTGCCGGTTACGTCCTCTCCTTCCTTTATTCGTACCCAGCCGCCATGCTTCCCATAATCACTTTTCCACTCAAGAGGCCCTCCGCCCGTATATCCATGGGCGGTGAGAATATCGAGAACCCGGCCCGGATCTGACTGTGGACTTTCGACGATCGCCCGTTCCTCTTTGGTGTAGCTCTTGGGGTTGTAATGCCAGATCGTCGAGTACTTGGAATCGGTACCGCCCGGGTCGATAAATAAGATCGGATTGTTCAAACAGTATCGATATAGATTTTGCCCGTCGGTAAACCCTGCCGGGTCGCTACTTATCCATCTGCCCAGCCAGGCCGCGTAATAACGTGCACCGAAATAATAGAAACCGGTTTCTTCGTCCCTTTCCTTCCCGCAGAAGCGGTATCGTTTGAGGCTGAGATCGACATCCGATGTGGAGGCCCGGAAGGACGACGATCCAAACGGACGATATTCCTCGTAGGAAATGATATTTCCGCGCTCGTCGGTTTCGATCGTTGCAGAACCAAGATGATTCCCATGTTGATACCTGATGAGGCCGACGTTGATTGGATTATCGGGATCACTGTCGTTCGAGTCGATGGTTTTTATGTCGATCTGTGCGATCCGGCCTGTGTTATCGGAGATATGTACAGTATCGCGTTCAAGAAGGGGATCTTGATCTCCCTGCCGCTCCCGGTAGATTTCCAACGGTCCAAGATAGATTCGTTCCTTGACCTGTCCGCCAGGTCTCTCTATTACTTTTCGGATCCGAGAGCCACCGCTTTCATAGACATAAAACGCCTTCCCACCGCCGCCCAGATCCACCTCTTTAAGCTGGTCGATGTAGTTCCAGACAAGACTGTCCGGTGTTGGAAGATGGGGCATCGAGGTGATATTCCCGTGCAGGTCATGGAAGTATCGCATCGAGAACACACCGTCGGGATCGCCGTCGGAGCTGCAGGCTTTTAGGCGGTTCGTTTTGTTCGCAGGATCGTCTTCGTATTCGTATCGGTAGCGTTTGGTCCAATTGGCACCGTTGGCTATATGCTGGAGCCGGCGGATATTGCCACAATCGTCGTATTCATAGCGCTCAACATAATTCCGTACGGCGTTCAGATCATTAAGGTGCGGTAGCTGAGCCAGAAACGGCAGATCGAGATTGTTCGGCTGAGCATTGCCGCCAAGACCGGCGTGTTCCCGGCCCGTTGATTTGATCAGCTGGTAGACCGCATCGTATTCGAACCGATTCTCAGGATAGATGACGCTGTTAGCAAAATAATGTGTCTGCTGGGCGTCATCCCTGATCTGTGTGATATTGCCTGCCGGATCGAAGGTATAAGTGATATTTTGAATAGCCTGTGAATTCGGATCGCCGGTCGAAAGCTTCGACAACACGTTTGACAATCGATGGGTTCGGGGGTCGTAAGTGTAATTTGTGACTATGCCGCTTCCGTACTTGGCATACTGTCGCTGTCCTTTCGCATCGTAATCCTGCTTCTCCAGAAACGTCTCGAACGGACCTTGTCCTCGAAGCTGGGCCTGAAGAGAGTCGAGAAAGTTGGCCTCGTTGTAAACCGGCTGAAAAATCGTCCCGTCGGCCAAGGTGACCTTTGTCGTGCGATTCAGCGCGTCCAATTCGCCTGCGCTCAAGAACGCCTCTGCTTCAAGGAGGGAATCACTCACTACATCAAAATCCGCGAGTTCCTGGGCGTTCTCGAGGGTTTTCCAGTCGTTTATGCGCGCCCTGTAATCCTTCGCGAGTCGACGCTCGATTTCGAGAGAGTTTCCCTTAAAGTCAACTTTTTTTAGGGTGATGCTCCCCGCCTGGTCATAGACGCGCAGCGGACGCCCCTTGAGATTTAGAGTCTGCGCCGCGGCTGCATCCAAGACCGTGTCGGCATAGACAATAAAGTTAAAAAGGTACTCGCGCGACCCTTCCTTTACGTAAGAGCCGACCGGGCGATGGAGTTTGTCATACGTCGATCTAAACTCACGCAGGTCGTTGTCCCAGATCCTCACCGGACGGCCCATCACGTCATTGAACACCCATTGCTCGCCCTTCTCCGCCGTCCTGCCGTATATAGCCTCACCCAAAAGATTGATGTACGATTCGGCTATCAACCTTCCTTTTTGGTCATATACGAATGAAAACCGTTCCGCGAGATCGGTATCGGTATATACGTTGGTCGTTCTCCCGCTTCCGATATCCGTGATCGAATAGAAAGGTTTGCCGAGAGAATCGGTGTGAACGGTTTCAGGCGTGTTGTAATGTTTCGCAGCCAGCCACGCTGCCCTTTGTTCCGGATCGTTGGGCTCGGCAATAAGGTCGGGATCTGGAGCTCCGCGCTCTATGTACCAGGCGCTGTCTTTTACCGTATCGTTGACGTCGTAGGATCTGAAAAGCCATGCATCGAATTCGACCTTCGAAAATGTTCCGTTCGGAAATTCGGTCCGGATATTTCTGCTGACGGGGTCATAGAAGAGAAGAGGCGTGAATCCGATTTCGAGCAGCGCGTCTTCGCTTTCAAACTCCTCCGTTGCGCTGAAGAACGGCTCGTATTGTTTTATCGGGTTGCCCTTATTATTAAGGACCGTTCGGCCGTTGGCGATCCATCTAGTGTCGGTGTCTATTTCATCCAGCCGCCCCGCGGCTTTGTTCCATCGCAGGGCTTTACCGGGATTCGCCTGCGCCTTTGTCATGATCACACCGCCGCCGCCATCGGAATAGACGTAGCTTTCCTGCCAGCGTGGGTTCTCCGCACCGTGCTTCTCCCGCGCGTAAATGTGTATGCGATTTGGCTTTCTGTTATTTTTCCAATTGAAGAGATCGTATTCCAGACGAACGGTCGGATCGGGCAGCGAATCACCCTCATTAGCTCCCTCTTTACCCATCACCGCAGACCGGAGGACCATGCCGAGTTCATCGGTTTGGATCGCTGTGCGGTTAAGATTAGGATCGACAAGTAGAACCGGTGAAAGGATACGGTAGTCATTCTCGACCGTCGATTTGTTTCCGATCGCATCCGTGGAGCTTTTCGTCAAAAGAGTCAGATCGTCATATTCAACGTAACTTTCATTGCCGAATACATCACGTGCTCCGACCAATGAGTAAAAGTTTTCCCTCGGATTGACGGAGTAGATCGCCGATCCTGTTTGTCGCCACCAATGTTCATCGCCCTCAGTATGAACATATTTGGCATCGGAAAGCATTTGAGGGCTTACCTTGGACCCGTAATACTTCGTGACAAGATCCTTTGTAAATGCTAATCGATAGTTCTTGTGGACAATCCCGAGGGCTGATAACTCGCCGAGCGCCAGCGGTGCCGTGAGCTCATCATTGAGAAAGTAGAGCCGCCGGTGGGCGGAAAGCCGTTTTTCGGCAACGCCGGAAAAATCCTGTTCGAACCGTATCTCGCTAGCGGCGTTGATGTTTGATGTTAGGTCCCCCTTCTTGAAAAAGAACTTTGCCGGTTGGACGAGGCCCGAGATCTCGTACGACTTTGATTCACAGCACACCCTGAGACGATAGATCCCGTTTAGATCGTCGATGACGTCCTTTGTAAAGGAGGCCTCGCTATAAACAAGATGCAATTTGCTTTGTTCATCCCATACCTTGTCGGGGATTGCCCCCGATCCTACTACACGGTCAAGTCTGGGGTATGTCACTGACACCGACTTCCTGACATTACCGAGCTCATCGGTCTCTAAGACAAATGAATGAGAGATCCGCGGATCCGCCGGGTTTCTTTCGTATCCGTAAGAGATAGATTCAGATGGAATAACGAGAAATGAGGCATGTTGATTGTTTCCGAGGGGTTGAATAAGTCGTATTTCAACCGTCGATTGCGAGGCGACGTACGGATTCTGTTTGTCTTGAGAATCATCCTCCGCATAGACCTCGATTCGAAGAGGCAGTCCCTTTAGCGCCCGGGCCGCTTCCTTCAGCTCCTGATTTCCAAGAGTGGAAGCCACCGCTGGCAATGGCAGTTCCAATTCCGAAAATTCTGTGTTTTGGAAATACTCGCTCTTGCACTGATGAAGAATGAGGTCCTTCCCAAAGAACGCTCCGGTGTTGAACCATGAAACGGTTCTCACCGGCGGTTGATGGAGGGTCTCCTCCACCACGTTTCTCGCATTGTTGAATTTGAACCGGCTGAATTCCTCAGTGTCGAGTTGCTCGACCCTTGCAAAGCCGCGATATTCTCGCTCATCGTGATCAAAATATCCGTGGCTGTAACGATAGGAATTCGTATATACAGTTTCACGAACTTTGTCTTCGCAGCGGATACGGGAGACACAGTGAACCGGGAATGGAAGCTTCGTTATCCATTTCCTTCCCTGAGCCTTATCCTCCAGGTAAAAATGTGTCGATGGTTTGAATTCCAGCGATACTTCTTTTCCGCAGTTGTTCTGGTAGCTGACAAGCAAATGAGGTTTCTTGCTGCCCATCAGATCGATGTACTGCATGGGATAGGGCTGCTTTTGAGGTAGCGACGAGGAGTAGACAATCGAGGCTGTCCCCGTCCCTAAAAAGTCCAGCACATCAACATCCGAAAGATCGTTTATTTCGGGGAAGGGCGAGATCACTTCCGGTCTAACAGACCAGCCGTTCCCGTTAAGATTCATCCATGCTCGGAAATCGTTCTTGCCTAAATACACAATGTCGGTCGTTCCGGAACCGTCGATGTCGGCAAGTCTCAAGTTCCGCGGATCAAACCGATCGGGGTGATCAAAGACCGGAGCGTTATCCATCGCCACCTTGGCGCCGAATCTGCCAAATCCGAGATTTGGCCAATAGTGAACTTCACCGTTTCTAATCCGAGCAATGTCCGTTAATCCATCCCCGTTCATATCGGCCAGAAAGACGCTTTGGGTCGGATCTGAAAACACGATAGCCGGGCCCTTTTCCTCGTCGATCTCCTTGCTGACGCTCTCTGATAGTTCAAATCCCTTCTCACCGCGCCCTCGATACCATGTCAGACTGTCGTCATCGGTCAATAAGAGGTCGGCCGTCCCGTCTCCAGTCAGGTCAAGAAGGCGAGCATCCCTCCTGAATATGTTGAAGTTCGGACAATCTTCGAAGGTGCGGAACGGTTCCCAGTTTTCAGCGTTAGTAAGCTTGAAGAATCCACGCGGCTGGGTTAAGAATTGGGCCAGATATTTGACGCCGTTGCCGTCGAGTTCGAGTATCGAGGCGTTGCCCGCTGTTAGTCCCTCAAGCTTAGGCTTGGGCGAAACCTCGAGTGCTTTCGAGAACGTTCCGTTGCCCAAATTGAATTTGTACAACCATTCCCCGGAGCTCTCGGTGAGGATCCCCGAAATTCCTTCGTTGAAGAGATCTATCCACAAGTAACTCCGCTTATTTACCCCAACCGGAGCATGGGCAGCGCTGTCGCCGGTCAGGGTCTCGATCGCGGTATTCCACTCGTGCCGTTGATACGCAAATTCGGACTCAGGAAGGGATTTGGTCGAGTAGGAATTCTTATCTGGGTTCCATTTGTGACCGTTTTGCCGCGCTTTTATAAGGTAGGAAAAGCCACCGAGGCTGTTTCCCGAGCCCGCCAACTCAAGCTCCTCGCCATAGCTCAGCTCCAGCGAGCTGACCAGATACGGATTGTGGGGAAGGTCGGGCTGGTCAAAGCAATGAAAAAGAAGGATTCGATCGCATCTTCGATAAGTTCTAATCTCGAATCCTGAGCGATAAGACGAGAAGGGGTCTTTCCGACATGACCAAGGATCATTCTCGATATCGATGTTCTTTGGAACGCTCGCGGAAGCGTCATGTTCTCCATAGTCGAAAACAACCTTAAAAAGAAAGTCATTCTGGGTCGGCAGATCATCATCCAAATAATAGGCCTGACGATTGCCATAGTGGATCGTTTTTATGTACGTCTGCGTAGATTTGTTGTGCCGGTTGCCTTCACTTAGCTTATTTTCGACGCCGTCAAAATTCTCACTCTTATATTCGTAGATACAGATATTGCCTTTGTCATCATGGGTTCTCGTTAGTCTCCATTCGAACACCTTCGATGGGTCGCCGGGATCGGCCAGACGGCTCTCAGGAGTCGTACCATAATAGGAATGGACATTGTTCGGCGTAATACTTCGCCAATGGGTTTCACCCGTGACCGTGTTCGTCCATCTTTCTATGACAAGAAACGATCCTTCGATCCTCGGTCGATAGCGTCTGACCGCGAATAACGAGCCATTCTCATTTCGCGTCCTGATATCTCGCTTCCACGCCCCGTCGTCCCGTTCGAGCAACGGCACCAGGTCTTCCGAACCCGACAAAACAAAAGTATCGGACTCATCATCATCGTGATACTGAGGAAGTAATTTATCCGTCTTCCGCGTGATACGCGGCACGGTCAACTCCCAGCCGATCCCAAAAGCCGAATTACCGTTGCCAGAGTCGTATTTAAGGCCAACCGCCGGAACAAACCCGTGTCGAGACGGACTCAAAGGAATCGGAACTGTGAGAGAGAGGGTTCCGGTAACCGCGTTGACCTGGAACTTTTCTTCGATGCCCTTGATGGCTCCGCCGCCTCTGGGCAAACTTATTGAAGGAAGTTCAACGGTATCATTGGTGGACTGTCGGGGCCCGGCGCCTGAGAATTTGGCCGTCCTGTCGAACGGCTCCATCCGGGTAGCTTCGTCGTGTTTATTAAGAATACGCCGTGTCATTTAGTCGATAGAGCTTTGGGCGCTAAGCACACTGCCCATTCCGATCGGGAAAACTCCGAAATTAGTGCTAAGCGCGTCCGCTTCACTCCTCGGTACAATTTGGTCGGGCGCGGCAACAGCCGATCAAAAGTAAACGGGAGCGTGTTTCCGGCTAATGCCAAAAGACAAAGTAACGAAACGAGCTCGGGCACCCTGCCGGATTACCGGGGAATCTCGGAAGATCTGGCGGCGGATCAAAACCATCGTCCAACGATGAATCCGAGCCCCGGGGAACCGAAGATCTCGCAACGCGGCTTATGCTAAGTGGTATTCGAGCCATCAAATAGCGATGCTCGTCAAAATCGCGACACTACGGACCAAAGGACCCGGGCGCAAAATCGATTTGCTTGATAATCGGGAACGGAAGGAATAGAATGCGCAGTTGTTGTGGCTCTTGCAGCTTCCGGAACCGTCCGTTCCCGAATCTGAGCCTAACCGCCCGACTGGTAACTCCAATTACCGGCCGGGCATTTCGCTTAGGCCCTGGCCTGCCTCGAATTTCTCGAGACCCAAAAACCAAGGCCGGCATTGTGCCATAAGCAGTATGCCGACCGCGGAAATATTATGGAAAAGTCGCTACCGAAATGGTAATGGAGAGAGCGAGGCCGGCCAAGTGCACGGGGGCCATCACTGACTACAAACAAATGGGAGCAAGTCCACATTTAGCACCTCATAGCGATCCCAAAAACTTGAACAAAGGTTAGAAGACCCGTCAAAACCAATGAAATCAAATATACCGCCTCACGAGATCGTAACTTTATCGATCCTTCAAAAGCGATATTTCCCCTTAATGAGGATCATTGCAATTCAATTTGCAATTGGTGGTACCGAAGACTAGCACAACTAAATATTTGTCGTCAAACATTTTTATCCGAGTGTGCACTGACCTCGCATTCGACCTCGTCGAACGCCAGCAAAAGATGACGATCTTCTGTCACGATCCAAGTCGCTAGGCAACATCGAATGCATCGGTTTGTCTCGCCTTAACCTTCCTTATTATTCGTTAACGCACCGTTTGTTCACGATTAGTTTCAAGACCTTGCTCAAAACGATAGATTTTCGTCCGGTCTCGATCGGATTTGTTATTGTCCGAGGATTATATCTGATACCCGATTCGCAGTTTCGGTGCGTTCTGGTATGTAGTATGGTTCCAGGATGTACTAGATAAGGCTCAGGAGATATAAATGTCCATAAGAACAAACATTGAAGCCATTATGTCACAGATTCGCGGCGGCGATACCGATCTTGCCGAGGAAATTCAACAGGCCGCGGTAACCGCCATAAAGGCGGGCGAGGGCTCCCCGGAATGGGAAACTTACATGCGCCGCTTCGCTCAAACGCCGGAAGAACTTGCTCGGCTGCTTTCGACCGACGACACGGCAGACCAATTTCATATGGATCTGGCTCGGACGACCCTCGTCGGCAATGGCACGTGCGGCGCAACAACGACGGGCTTTCAGCTTCTCGATGGTGTCGGAGACACGCTTGATCAAAACGTGTAGCTGCGTTGAGAGATCATATCCAAAACATATGGTGATCTGACCAGAGTCAGCAAAGAGCACAAGGAGAATTTCGATCGATGGAACCCGGCGCAAGAGATACGGTACAAACACTCTCGACCTTGATTCAAGTCATCGCGGTTGTTGTGGGAGTAGTGGTCAGCGTCTTAAGCTTCAACGAGGCCCGAAAGAAAGAGGCAGATGCAAGGGCACTTGAGGCGCAAAAATACGCAAATGAGCGAGCTGATGAGGATTATCACCGTCGGATAGAAGCAGCCAAACCGTTTCTGGAAATTCGGCAACAGAAATACATGGAGGTCATAAAGGTGGCAGGTATTCTTGCCACCCCTGACGAGCATTCGCCGGAAGAGCTTAAAGCGGCGCGAAAGCGATTCTCCGAACTCTATTTCGCCGAACTCGCATTGGTCGAAGGGAAGGATACTGAGGCGTCGATGATCGCGCTCGCTGAGTCGCTAGGAAGGAACACGGCTCCTACAGAACAGCAGAAAGATACGCTGCACCTTGCACATGTTCTTCGTGACTCCCTGATCGTTGCCTGGGGAGTCGATCAGGAATTTGTTGGTCCCGTAAACAAGTAGTCTTGATTCGTTCGATCACTTATGACGTGATTCGATGATTCGAACTGCAAGAGGACCGCGGTCCTCTCTCGTCTAAATCAAGTCTTCACGCCATGTTAGAAAGACTCCACTCCGGCCCTTTGGAAGGTCCACCAGTTCCAGACGCTCGAGGTCAGCAGGCGGCAGACCTCAGATCGAGATGGTCGAAGATCTGTGAGCGGTTCTTGCCGTTAGCGGCCCCCGGCACTCCTTGGCGATATAGCAGGAATCTTGACGAGGGAGTTCCGCGGCAAGGTTGGAAGATACATCTATCGGCAACGATCCTCAACGCGTGCGATATGCTCGAGGCGAGTGCTCCGATCTTATTCGATCTGGGAGTCGCCTTCAAAGGACCTGCCACATTGGACGAGCTCCGCAAGCTGAACAGTGGAATTTGGTATGGCTATTCACAAGTCGGCAAGTTCATCACCGTATATCCGAAGTCGACCAGCCAGTTCATTGGGCTCTGTCATCGGTTAGACCGATCATGTAGTGAGATAGGCTGCGGGCCGTCAGTTCCTTTCGACAATCGACTGCGCGCAAACAGCAATGTTTTTTACCGTTACGGCATTTTCAATCAGCAAGCGGGAGCCGCCGTCACCGAGTCGATCGTCTCGCCTTCAGGCGAGTGTTTCGAAGAGGATAGGTACAAGCCCGCGAGAGCCCCATCTTGGGAGCGCGACCCATTCGAAACCGAAGCATTTTACGGTCGTGTTCGGAATAGAGAAGGCTCATTCCTGGGGAGGCGTTATAACATCTTCCGATGTCTTTCGCAGCGTGGCAAAGGCGGCGTTTACGACGCAATAGAAATGGGTATCCATCCGCCGAGAGCATGCGTAATAAAAGAGGGACGCAAAGATGGAGAAGTGGCATGGAGCGGTAGTGATGGATTCGAACGGACCGAGAACGAGGCGCGCATTTTAACCCACTCGCTGTCGCAAAGCGGCGCTGTCCCTTCCGTTTACGACACCTTCGCTGTCGGCGACAGCTTCTTTCTCGTGCTTGAAAAACTGGACGGCATAAGTCTGGCTCGGTTGCTCACCCAAAAGCATGTCACAATATTCATGAGCGATCGATTATCTATTTGCCGGGAGCTCATTGATCTGGTCTCTGCCATTCACAACTCGGGAATTGTCTGGCGGGACTGCACGCTGTCGAACGTTTTGATCGATAAAGACGGGAAGCTTCGCGCTTTAGATTTTGAGGGCTCTTGCGAGATCGATAAATTCGATTCTTTTGCGTGGTCGACGCCAGATTTTTCGCCGCCCGAAATCTTTTCAGGTTTTTACACGCGGCCCCGGGGATCCAATCTGCCTGAAGACCTTTTTGCGCTCGGCTGTTGCCTATATCTGATCATCGAAGGAAGACACCCATTTCCCGACAGAGACTTTACCTTGACCCCCAGGATGAAACAAAGAGTCGATCGGAGGGTCCGGTCCGCGATCCTTGCGCTGCTGAACAATGATCCTGACCGGAGGCCTTTATCCGCTGAGATCCGAAAAACATTCACGTAGTCAGGTCAAGGACATCTTCTGCAAGAGATCGATAAACCTTGGGTCCTCGCGCAAGGGGTCAAAAAGCGGTTCTACCTTTACGGCTATTAAAACAGCGTGACGGTCCCTGAATGCGGCGTCGAGATACGAGCAAGCTTTATCATGATCGCCAAGCGCGATATAGATGAAAGCCAATTCCTGGGCCGGTTCCTCATCTCGCGGCGACGATGAGAGCAGGTCCTCAGCGGCTTTCTTCGCGTCCGCTTCGCGTCCAAGCTTCGCATAGGTATAACCGATCATCGGATCTGCGAGAGGCTTGTTACTGATCGCGATGTCCTGGAAGATCTTGAGCGCGTCCGGGTACATTCCCTTTTGCAGATAAACAAGTCCTATCGTGTATCGGATATTGTTGGTCTGCTCGGCATTTGAAAGGATCTCCATGGCACGGTCGTACCGCCGGGCATAATAGTAGGTCCTCGCAAGATTCATTTTCGACTGCGTTGAGAAAGGATCGAGCTCGGAAGCAAGGGTCGCCTCCTTGATCGATTCGTCGGCCCGGCCCATATCGGCGAGCAGGTCCGACAGCCAGTAATGCGCGGCGGCGTAATCGGGTTTGCTGTCGATTGCCTGACGAAGTTCTCTTTCTGCTCCTGACCAGTTCCAGTCGTACTTGGTCATAATGACGCCAAGCGACGTGTGGGCTTCCGCGTCGAGGGGGTCTATTTCAAGCGCCTGTCTGGCTGCGGCTTTCGCCTTTGTCATCGCTTCCTGGGTAGAGTCCGTTCCAAACGCCCCCAGGCTCATGAGGACGTAGCAGTCGGCAAGACCCGAATACGGCAGCGAGTACCCGGGATCAAGATCGATCGACCGCCGAAAAGCTTCGATAGCCAGCTGCAGTTTCTGCGGGTCCCGTTTTCTCCAGTAATATCGTCCGATCAAATTCTGTCTGAACGCTTCATTGTTGTCGGTCGCCGATCCGCGGTGCTTGCGTTCGGAAAGGTCATTTTCATTTACCGGTACTGCCATAAGAAATCTCTCGGCTATCGAATTTTCAAACCCGAGTACGTCGTTCTGATCTATTTCATCTTCCCAGCTGCCGATCTCGATCCCGCGGCTGCTGTCAAAAAGACTTGTCTGTACTATGAACCTTTCATCCCGCTTCAGAATTTTGCCGGAAAATATCAGATCGGCCCCAAACTCTCGTCCTAGTGCGACCCGATCGCTCCCGGTCTCCCGGTATCCCGAGACCATTGTAAAGGGGCGCATTTGCAGCTGTCCTGAGCCGGACAATTTCCTGATCAGACCTTCGGTTATTCCGTCCGAAATATAGTCCAGATTGGGGTCCGATGATTCATTCTTGAGAGGCAGGATAGCGGCTTTATAGACACGTTTGGAGTTCGATAAGATAAAGACCGAGACGGCAAGCAGTATCATGACCACGACAAAAACGATGAGCGGAACACTCCTCATTAACGATCGGCCCGCCGTCCGAAGGGGCCTTTTGAGGTCGAGAAGTACTTCTTCGGCGGAATGGTATCGTTCATCCTTGTCGTTTTGAGTACACTTGCGTATGACGGTCCTAAGTTCAACCGGCAGACGTCTTCCTTTCCATGTGTCGACCGGCGACCCCGGAGATAGAATCGTGGATATAGTTTCGGCATCGCTGCTTTGAGCGAATGGATTGGAGCCGGTCGCCAACTCAAAAAGAACGGTTCCAAAGCTAAAAACATCACTCCTAAAATCGAGCCGTTCGCCCTTTAGCTGCTCCGGCGACATATAAGCGATGGTGCCCTCGATCAAACCCTTCCGAGAAAAGATACTGTTCGGATCGTTACCGGACGGCGATGTTTGCGGGATGACCTTTGCGAGTCCAAAGTCTAGGACCTTTATACATCCCGATCTCGTCAACATTACATTTCCAGGCTTGACGTCGCAGTGAACAATACCGCTGGAATGGGCCGCGGCAAGGGCTTCGGCGATCTGGCGGGCGATACGCAACACCTCGCCCGGTTCGATCCGGTCATTATGGATAGCGGTAGCAAGCGTCTCGCCGTCAACATACTCCATTACGATCAATCCGCGGCCGTCGATCTCCTCGACCCCGTAGATGCGGCATACGTCCGGATGATCAAGCATCGCCGAGGCCCGGGCCTCTTTGATCATTTGTCTCATCGCTCGAGCGTCACCCGAGACCACGTCGGGAATGATCTTCAACGCGACCTGGCGGTCAAGCCTCGTGTCATCGGCGAGATATACCTCACCCATCCCGCCTTCGCCCAGTTTTCGTTGGATCTTGAAATGCCCGACGAGCTTCCCGCTGAGATCCTCGGA
>Ga0157372_10000449_pt1 | contig 45309 bp, 24 predicted proteins | sample C55metaG_FD_115307 | JGI IMG/M metagenome (GOLD analysis project Ga0157372, IMG submission 115307) | Corn rhizosphere microbial communities from Kellogg Biological Station, Michigan, USA - C5-5 metaG | ecosystem: Host-associated > Plants > Roots > Rhizosphere > Soil | place: USA: Michigan...
CCCGGAAAAGCTACGACAGGATCAATATACTGCTTACTTCCTTCAGTTTTCCCATTTCCTCCATATTCCGGCGCCAGTATTTTTTTATGTTGAATCTGATCATAATAAATAAAAGGGAACCCTGCGTTATCACCTTTTTGGATCACATACATGCATTCTGCCGGCAATAAGGACGATTCTTTTTCTGTAAACATCTCCGGAAATAAATCGTGCAATTGATCGCGGCCATGTTGCATTACAAACAAGCTATTATTTTGTTGGTTCCAATCCAATCCTACCACATTTCTTAACCCAGTAGCATAACGGATACCATCCTTATATGTTTGATTCAGTTTATCTGCACGGAACTGCCAGATTCCGCCTGCCGAATCCAAAAGCGGACAACCTTTTATTCCCATCGAGCCTGGCTTTCTGTCCTCCTCCTGGCACGAGTTTAACGGTGAACCAATATTCACATAGATGTTTCCATCATTGTCCAGCACAATGGACTTGGTCTCATGTTGTCTGCCGGCTTTTAATCCTGTTACAATTTTTTCAGGATCATCAGGGTTGATCACTTCATACTTCTCATTTAATTTGTAACGGAAGATTTCTTCATTGGAAGAGGCATATAAATACCCATTTTTTAAAAAAATACCAGTACCGCCATAATTACCAAAGCCGCCGGTAATAGTGGCTTTGCCATGAGAGTCTTCATGGAGAATCAAAATGCCTTTACCATCTTTTGGCCGGGCTAATTTTACATAAATAATACCCTGCGGCGTTACTACCAGATGTCTGGTTCTGGCTGAGCTGTCTATAATTTTTACTGCAGAAAAACCGGATGGCAACTTAAGTCCCGCATTATCCGGTAGTGCTGATAAAAAAGTATTTTTATTTTTTGTCTGAGAAGTGAATGCATAAAAGGTTGAACAACCCAAAATGACCAGTAATAAGACAACGGTGCGAAAAGAAAACCGTAACATTGAGTAATATTTTTTTGAATGAAAAAAAATTTTGAAGAACTAATTCTCCTGCAATTGAATAATTATTAACAGTTTCATCATTTACCTTTTTTGCCAACTACTAACTTATTTTGGCAAAAGCGAATTTTAATAATAAAAGGGGAAAGTGACCGATGGATTTAGTTGGAGTTGTCAGGGGTTCGCTGTCCTTCAATGAAGAAAGCAAAAATCATTTATTGATTTCTGCTGTTTCAACAATAAACGCATATCTGTTATTGATAGATGTAATCCGCAATTACCAAAAAAATGTCTTCAGCAAACAAACAAATATCCGGTTTTCCTATTACGGTTTCTTTCGGCAATTAATGGCATTCTATTCCTTATCCATGGGCGGAGGAATATAATGATTCACGGGTTGCACTTCAATCCAGGATTGTTCGTTATCAGTGAGACAGGCTGTAAAAAATGCGGTAACTTCTCCGCGCTCATTTACATATACAAAAGGCCGTTCCCTGCGCCTGAATGTATAAGATGTGCTATCATCATAATTGACCGTTTTGGTATAAACTGATTCGGAAGAAACTAATTTAAAATGAACCCCATCTTTTGAATAATATTGAGCGCCGTTTTTATTAACACCTGTTGCATCTCCCCTGAAATCACTTACAATCACATTGTACTGATTGGACGCCCACCAGATCGTGGGATCCTCTAACTGATTCAATGCCGGTAACAGATTTTTTCCATCATTCAAAAGCGTGTACGGAGCATTAAAGGCAGAGGCGGTATAGCCTTGAGCGATTCGAATATTATTAACAGATTTGCGGCCAAAGACATACACGCTCCCATCTTTTTTTATCAAAGGCGCCGGATTCGAAAAAGGCATAGCTACCGTATCAATTCTTTTCCATGGGCCGGTGATAGATTTGGAAAAGGCATAACCGGTTTCATTGGCAGAAGAAATATAATAAAGGACAAAGATATCACCGCTTTTTACAATCTTTGGGTTGTGCGCCCGCTCATTATCCCAATATCCGTCCCTTTTTTGCAAAACAACTTCCTGAAATATATAAGGACCAAACAGATTATCGGATGTCGCCCTTACAATTTCTGAATATTTTGTCCAGCCGGCCAAGCCATATTGTTGAGGCCACCGGGATGCAAACATGTGATAAGTATTTCCTACTTTGATTACCGAAGGGCACCACAAAATATAACCTTCCATTTTAAAACCTCCTCTTTTTATAGCAGGTTGCAAGGCGTCTTTCAAGGTTTGACACTCTACATAACACGGATAAGAAAGCAGGAAAGCGATGATAAGCGCGAATGATTTTAATAATTTTACCATAATTGTTTTAAACGTTTGAATGTATGTAACGTTGAATGACTACTTCTTTTTTTGATTTTTATCTAAATACAAACTCACGCGTGAAAGGGCTGCATAATTTTCAGCATCCAGAATGATTACCCTTACTTTCCATACCGTTTCTTTCGGAAAGCGGATGAGTTTATTTTTGCCGATTGAAGTTCCTTCTGAGAGCAATTTCCAATCGCTATTTACCTGGCCTTCTATTTTATAATTAAGAATCTTTGGGCCCGGGACACTCGCTTCAGAAATGATAAGTGCGTTGATTTCTAACGGCCCTTCAGTATCTATTTCAAATGTTGCCCTATTCACTCCATCATCCGTAGCCCAATAGTCTGAATCAATTCCATCCAGTGCTTTTTCGCCTCCAAATTGCCTTTTTTTTTCTCTTACGTTGCTTACATTTACCGGCCGGTACATCGCCAGATCCGGCCCGAGAAGCGGATCTGAAATAACCTTTTGTGGTGGCAAAGGACGTATGTTTTGATTTGTCACCAGGTTGCCAAAATAGGAATTATAACCTATATTTTCTAATGCAGCACGGCCTAAGCGTTCTGCCAATTGAGCAAGATAAAGACTTTGAGGCGCTACCGGCATTCCATGTGAATCAAAAGTACCTTCACCAAGAATGGGTGATGAATCAAATAATCTTGCGGTTTGCTCGCGTGTACCCTTACAACCGATTGCCCAGTTCGCCGCTCCCGGCGGATTCTGAATAATGTAAGTTTTTGCGATGCAATTCCAGGCGACGGCCCAGGCCATCGTCCAGCCATGACCAGAACCTGCCACTCCCCTGTTCATGAAATCTATTCCGCCGTCGGGAACCACACAATTATCAACCAGTAAACCGGTTGACCAGCGCTGATGTGGCTGAATCCGACTTCCATGGCCTCTGAAAATGCTGTTTAAAATTACATTGGGTCCTGTTATCAAACTTCCTGTCCACACAAAATAAGTATTGCCACCTGTTACTTCGCAACGATCAATTAAATTACCACTTCCTTCAATACTAAAATCAGTAGGTTTTGAAGCGCCGAGATTTGGATAGGTATGTTTTATCCGTACCTGTTGCATCGTAATATGATTTCCGGCAAGCGTAGTGGTGTTCATCGTTTCTTCAAAATAAACATCTTTCACCCAACAATTATCTCCTTCGATTCTAATACCAGAATAGGGAGCATGGCCATAATCAACTTCCAGTGGCGCACATTGAATATGCAGATTTTCTATTCCCACCTGTGAAATACGATGAGAAGCGGAAATTTTTTTTACGATTGTTCCCGAAGGATCCAGATAATGTGCATTGTATGAATCTGAAAGAGGAATATTTATGGTGATTTTATTCCCCGAGATACCGGTAATCTTTCTTTCAGATATTTCCCGACGACTGCCGGTAATCCATGTTTGAGGTTTGCCATCCCTTGTCAGGTTATCCATTTCCATAAGGTGTACCCACTTATCGGTAACAGGCCTGAGGATAGCAATTCTATCTCCTATCGCAAGTGGTGTCACATCGTTTACCGTAAATGTAGATACGCCCGAAGGAACATAACTGTCGCTTATTTTTGCAAAATTATTATTTGAGATTTTTTCATCCTGATTACTTCCCTTCTTTCCACCACTTATAATAATTGCCTGGTGCTTATTGCCATTCATAAAAATAGTAGTGCCCCCTGAACCGCTGCCACTTCCACGCAGCACTACGCCATCTGCAGAAATCGTGATCGTTGCATTGCAAAAAAAAGTGCCCGGAGCCAATTGCACCGCTCCACGAAATCCATTTTTCAATGGCAATGCTTCTACCGAATCAATTGCTGCCTGAATGGATTTTGTAGCGTCAATTGCGCCTGAAGGATTTACAGTAAGTACTACCGGAACATTCGGAAGCGATACTCCTCCTCCCATATATCCGGCACTGGAAAAATCCATTATTTTATCGCCTTCAGGAGTAGTTTTATAGATAAGCCTGCCATTTTTTGCAGGATAAACCCATTTGCTTTTATATTGGGAAAATGTGTTTGCCGAAATCATCTGAAATAATAACATAGTAATGATGATTTTTTTAAAATGCCTGTCTGTTGAAAACATTGAACAAGGTTTTTAAAGATTTTATTTTTAAAATCCGCTTAATTTGAAATGTGCTTTTTTAATTCCAACTGCTGATCAGGGAAGATCTTAACTCTATCAATTCATTTACTTTTGTATTAAACATAATCCGGTTGCCTTTTCTTTTTTCCGCCTTTTTACCATTCCTTATTATCTGCACTTCTTTCTCTGGCCACGGATTCTCCATTATACAATATCTGCCTTTTTCGCTATATATTTTTACAAATCCAATTTTACTGTTTTTGATCTGGCCGCTTATTAAGAAAGCACCATAAGCTCTTAGATTATGAAAAGACGCCGGTTTTTGCAAATTCCAGTTAGGGAAAATCCTAAGGACGCCTTCATAGCTTTGCATCAGCATTTCATTGATGGTTAGTGGAACAGCCGCAAGTGTTTCAATTCCACCACCCGCTTGCGTGATCCAGAGATTTGGAAATGATTGCATGGCAATCCTGGCTTTTAAATATTTCAATATTTCATCTGAATTATAACCGACCCGAACAGCACCCGGAAAACAGGTTTCAATGCCATTTCCCAAGGTATTTCCCCATTCGCCCGGCTGGTTTATCTTGTCTTTCCAATGAGATATGTCACTCAACAAAATTTTATTAACATCCGGTGTAGTTACAGGGCCACAAACGCCTCCAGGAAGAATTAAACCATGAATTGAAACGCGGCTCAAGCCCGTGGCTTTTCCTTCACCAGCCCAATTTTTTTCTACACTTTTCAAGGAAGTTCTGCCATTATTTTCGCCTAAGGGAAAATCGCTGAGATGATCAATAATGTCCTTCCATTTCTTTTGCCTCACAGTATCAACTTTTAGGTAGTTGCTTACATCTATGATTCCTTTAAAAAGCATTTTTACCAGTCCCAATGAAAGAGAAGAATTAAAATCGCCGAGACGGTTTCTCCATAGTCCTTTATTATTCAAGTTGGGCATTACTTCATTAAAATGATCCATGTAAATTACATAGCGCCCATTTTCATATTTGAGATAATCTTCCCAAAAATCAGCACAGCCTAAAAGGTATGGATACACACGCTTTGCATAATCCAAATCATAGGTACTGTAAAAACGCATCAGCATATTGCCCACGCTAAAAACCGCGTCAACTTTTTGACCTAAAAATTTATATCCTCCATCAATAGTGTTTTCGCGTGTTGCATATTTTTTCTCCATTTCATCGGGGGAGAGTGGCCAGTGCGTGGTGCACAAACCATTCGGGCCGATGCCTACAGGATAATAAATTCCACGAATTCCCAGGAGTTCCTTGGCAAATTTTTCGCCTTCTTTCATAAAATCCAACAAAGGCTGATCAAAATTTTTTACCTGGTCTATATGATTGGATGAATAGGAAGCCCAGTAAGGCGCCTGATAATTATAATTCAAGTGATAATCACCACCCCATGACGATGAATCCTTTGTAACAAAAGGCCCCCAGATACCAGGAGCAAATTTTCCATCACGTGATGAACAAGCGAAAAGGTATTGTGAGGCATAATAATATTTTTCAAGTGTACTATCCCCTATCTGAACATCTGATTTTTTCCAAAATGTTTGCCACCATTTTTCATGTTTTTGATACAAGTTTTGAATGAAAGCACGCGTTACATTTCCAGCTTCATTAATAGAACCCTCTTTCCAATCGATGCGATCAAAATTGGTATTCAAAGCAACGGCAATCGTTGTTTTTTCCCCTGGTAAAAGAGTTACAGTATTGTCTTTCAATAGTGTATTGCCTGTCACTTTCATGGCAATTGCCACATGCGATGGCCATTTCAGCAAAGGAGTATTTTCAAACGAACGTGTAACCCAAAGCACCTCTCCGCTCCTGCCCGAACCGGTAATTGAAGTATTTCCCTTTGTGGCCCATAAATCAAGATTTATACTGCATTTTTTATTGCTGGTAAATTCAGCAATTACGGTATTAGATGTAGCAGATACCCATGCCATGAGTGAAACAACAAGGTCATTCTTTGTAAATTTTGCTTTGATCAACGCTTTATCCAAAACTTGCTCTGCATAATAAGTAGCACCTTTCAGGTCATCAATACGGATGTTTAATCCGCCGGGCGAAGCTATCCCGCCACCGGGATAAACAGGATATGCCCGCCAGAAATCATTTTTACCAAAATAAAAAACGAGCCGGTCAGGTGCCCCACCCATTGTTAAACCAATATCGCCATTACCTGCTAAGGGTGCATCCGAAACTTTCGAAGTCGGAGCATGTTTTGGAGGTTCTGTAAATACCGCTTTATACCGGGCAGCATAAATGGGTTGTGTTTTGATATTTTCTGATCTGAATATACATAAGCAAAAAATCCAAATAAATAATGTAAAGGTGCGCATGGTATTTACATTGAACAATCAATCTATTTTCTGGGAACTTCTATACAGATACCAGCATAAAAAAGCATGAGTTTGATTCTCTATTGCAATGGTTATTTGCCGCAACATTTTATAAATTTTGTGCATTTACTCCTACATCTAAGCTATTTAAAATATGCCCTTTGCCCTCTGCTTTTGACGATTCATCGGCTCCGGTATCGAATGGCCAAACTCTTACCTGGCCATCCATGTCAAGTGTAATAGCGGGGAATTTTTCTGTCACGGCATTAATAACGGGGCTTTCAGATTGCAAATGAAAAGTTCCTGATGCGTCTCTTGCGAGCTTTGGATTTATTTGCCGAAATCCATTGCCCGGCATATCACCAGCGCCATCTGTTTTATAAATAATATTGCCTTTCCAGATAGCATTCATTAATGGGCCGGAAATGGTTGCAGCGGGGCCACCACCTTGTATGATATTATAGGCAATAGTTATAAAAGTAGCGCCCAATCCATCTTTACGGCCACTCTGAAAAAAATTACGTCGATTGTCTATCAATGTATTGAACGCAATCACCACCCTGTCGGGCCTGTCGTGTGAAGTGAGTTTAGCACCATCTGCAACTTCGCCATCGCCGTTTCCAACGGTTATTGCAGGATCACAATCTTCAAAATAGTTACTGTATATGGTATGATCATCTCCAAAAATTCTGAGTCCGGGCGTGTGAATAAAATAATTGCCATAAACAAAAGATTTGTTGCCATGGCGTAAGGTGAACTGTGCAGGACAGTTTCTGATTGTATTAAACCGAAGCGTTACGCCAGACGCCTTGACAGAGATTAGTTCATTTTCCCCTGCACAATCTTCAAACAGGTTGTATTCAACAATGCTATTGCTTGTTGAAAGGCTAAAACCACTAAGCCCGAACTGAAAAGCTTCAGCGCCGTTAGCGCCGCCCTGATCTTTAAAATTTTTAAAATAATTATGATGTATCCAAAGCCTTTCTGCAATTTGATTTCCACTGCCCCTTATTGCAAGAAATCTTCCCATCGAATTTTTATTTTGAAAAGTATTATAATCTATTTCATGGTCACTGCCGGCTATAGTAAGATCTTCTCCTTTACCCGAAGTCTCAAAAATATTTTGTGTAAAACGACAAAAGCTTGTGCCAGATCCAGCCTTAGCCTTTGAAGACGCATGGGTAAATTTGAATCCTTTGATGATTATATAGGCCGCAGGGCTAACGAGATTAAACCCGCCGGAACCCTTTATTTCAGCAGCCCCAATATTTTGAGCCGCTATGGTAATAGGTTTTGATTCAGTTCCAGCCTTATTTATAGTAATATCAGCAGTGGTGGTATAAACACCATTGGACAAAAGAAGAATATCGCCTGGCTTTGCATTATTGATTGCATTTTGCAATGCTTCTATAGAAGAAACTATAATCGTTTTTGCAAAAAGATTTCCTGATACAAAAAAGTTCAGAAATAAAATGGCGATCAAATATTTTTTCATATTTTTTTTTAAATAAGTTCTTCGCTTTTCAGTTAAAATAATTTCTTCCCTTCATCCAATTTTTTCTTCCGCAACAAAGCCTCCAGGTAATAATAATCAGCGTAGATAATTGGAACATCTACTTCGCTATTGGCGGGTTTAGAACCCGTGCTATGCAATAAAATAAAACCTTTATTTTCTCCGATCGGTGACCGATAATAATTGGTAAGGCTTTCCATTATTTTATCGGCAGTTCTTTTATAGTTATGCCCATTTTTATCATACACGCTTAACTCATATAATGCAGATGCCATCACTGATGCAGCCGATGCGTCTCTTGGTTCATCCGGAATATTTGGTGCATCAAAATCCCAGTAAGGAACCAAATCTTTTGGCAAATGCGGATTATGTAAAATGAAAGAGGCAATATGCTCAGCCTGGTCAAGAAAAGCTTTATTCTTTGTCTCCCTGTAACACAACGTAAAGCCATACAAACCCCACGCTTGTCCACGTGCCCATGCCGATTCATCGCTATATCCCTGATGTGTGGTTTTCTTAATAACTTTTCCGGTAGCAGAATCATAATCTACTACATGGTAAGAACTGTAATCGGGTCGGAAATGATTTTTCATGGTATTTACTGCATGGGTAAATGCAATTTTATAAAAAGAAGAATCACCGGTTAATTTTGTCGCTTCAAAGAGCAGTTCCAAATTTATCATATTATCAATTATTACCGGGTAATCCCACTTTTGCTTGTTGTGATCCCACGATTTGATAACACCGGCAACCGGATTAAAACGGGTGCTTAATGTTTTGGCGGATTGAATAATGACATCCTTGTAATGCGCATCCTTTGTAAGTTTGTAACCATTTCCAAAACTGCAATAAATTTTAAATCCCATGTCGTGCGTAGTTCCGTTGAATTTTTCTCTTTCAATATTGGCAGTAAATTTTTCTGCTTCTTTTTTCCATTCATTATTCCCGGTATACTGGTATAAAAACCAAAGCTGGCCGGGAAAAAAACCGCTTGTCCAGTCACGGGAGGTCACTAGTTTTAACTTACCATTTTCCAATGTACGGGGCGAAACCAATTCGCCGGTATTATTTCCCGGAGTGGCTCCTTTCGTTACTGACGTTTTATTTTGTTTTGCTTTGGCAATTTCAACGAGCATCAATTTGGTTTGTTTTTCAACATCTGAAAAAATGACAGCAACAGATGCAGGCTTAGATGAAACAGGGATTAACTGCACCTCCAGCAATTTCATCAGTTCTTTTCCGGCAATAGTAACCGGAGTAATTTTCAAATGATGAATACCGGCTTGTAAAGAAATCGTTTCCAATTCCTGCGTAACAACTTCAGTGTTTTTACTTCTATTGATCACCGAATTCTCAGTATAGAAATCATCCAACGTCGCACCATATATTCCGCCTGCCAATTCTTTCGGTGCTACATATTTGATCAACATTTTAAAATTGGCCGAAGATGATGTACGAAATTTCCAACTAAGACTTTGGTCTTTTGTTTTCCATCCATCAACATAATAGCGGTCTCTTTTGCCATCTCCAAAACTAAAGCCCTTGCCTTGTTGAGTAGCATCGTAAGCGAGCAAACGTGTTAAACTGTTTGTTGAAACATAGCGGACAGAATCCGTTTGGAGCTGATTTTTAAACTTTACAACCAGAACTGTATTTACGGTATCAAACGCTTTTACTGGTAGATTTATCAATACATCATTTGCATCTATTCTTGATGAAGTGAATTGCTTTTTTCCATCAGTAAGCAAATAAATTTTATCAATTTTGCTTTTCAATCCCCCTACATACAACTTGCCATCAAGAGGCCATTCAAAAATGTGCAGATACAATTTGTTTTTCTTTAAAGTTGATACGCCCCAGCTTTGCAAAGGCAATGGGCTTGCTATTGTTCCATAAATACTTTCTCCGTTTTTATTCATCCATTTTCCAATGCCTTTTAAAATCGCAACATCTTTCGGATCAAATGTTCCGTCTCCTTTCGGACCGATATTCATTAATAGATTTCCACCACGTGAGGCTGCACTTGCAAGCAACCGGATAAAATGTGAAGGCGGTTTATGACTGCTGTCAAATTTTGAATAACCGTAAGATTCATTCGTTGTTGGGATGGCTTCCCAATCACCCTCAACAGGATAAAATTCTGCAGGGCGGTCAGCTGTGTTTTTATAATCACCAAAATTTGCTGTCGCGCTTCTTACTAGTCTTCCATTTACTACAACATTTGTATCAATACTACGAATGGCTTTTAAAATTCTTATATTTTCTGAAAGAGGCAGTTTCTGCGGAGTATCAAACCATAAAATATCAGGATGATACTTTGCGATCAACTCTTTTATTTGCGGTATTACTTTTTCATCAACATACTTTTTTGCTTTTATAAATAATTCAGGATGAAGATCATACCAGTTTCTTCCGCCATATAAATTCAAATCCCCGCCTGGATTTTTATATTCCCAGTCATTGCCCGGTGCATCAGGATGCTCCCAATCAAATGCATGTGAATAATAAAAGCCAAACTTCAGTCCATATTTTTTGCAAGCCGCAGAAAGCTCCGCCATTGGATCTCTCTTGAAAGGCGTTTGTTTTCTAATATTAAAATCAGAAACTTCAGAAGGATACATCGCAAATCCATCATGATGCTTTGCTGTAATGATCATATATTTCATTCCTGCATTCTTTGCATTTCTTACCCATTCTTCTGCATTAAATTTTATAGGATTGAATTGGTGAGCAAGCTCCAAATATTCTTTACGTGAAATTTTTTCTTTACGCATTAAATGCTCAGCATAGCCATCTACTTTTTTTCCTTTCCATTCTCCGCCTGCAGTTGAATAAACGCCCCAATGAATGAACATCCCGAACTTAGCTTCACGCCACCATTGAATGCGTTGATCATGATTTTTCATTGATGCCGTCCACCATCCATTAACCGCATCATCAATTGCTTTTTGATCCCGGAATTTACCCTCTTTTAATAGTTGCGAAGTATCTATTTGTAATGTTTGTGCACATAACGGTAGCGCATAAACACAAAAAATAAAGCACCAAATAAAAAGTGATCTTATCTTCAAAAAAAGATTTGTCTTATAGTTCATTTTATATTTTTGATTTTAATTCAACCAAATTAATGGATGGCGGACTGGTAAATTTCTTACCACCTCGTCCACTTTCGGGTTATGATCTAATTTCTTCCAGGTATTAAACCAATTGCTATTATTATAAGCTTCTGCACCAAAAATTAAAAAAGGCTGCGCCACGGGCCATTCATTCCAATACATTACATCCTTTTTAAAAGGCCATTTATTTTTATCAATGATATATGGGTACAAAAATTCAATGCCTTTTTTTATTGATTTGCCATCTGCAGTTTGATAATTCCACAAATCATTTTCTTTGGATGAAAGTATTTGACATATGGTTGTCATTGCATCAAGATTAAAAATAGAATAACCAAGAGGTTTTGTTCTTGCCGTCTCTCTAGGAAAACTTCCGTCACTTGCCATTTGTTTTACAAGAAAAATATTTTTAAAACGATCGCTGCAAAATTGCATCAGCTTTTTATTGCCGGTAAATTTTGAAAACTCTGCGACCTGCATTGCCCAACAAGTTCCATGATTATTGGTGGCATTCATTTCTGCTTTGCCATAGGGATGTGTGGTGAGCCATTCAAGATATTTCTCAAACCAATTTTTTATTGCTGTCAAACTGTTTTTATCCATCGCTGCATCAGCTTCCATCACAAGCAACCCTTGCACTACTTCCATCAATTGAATCGTATCAATAATCCCAATTCCCCTTCCGGTAAACCGGCCTTTAATGGCCTGGGCATAAAGTAGATTGGGATTCATTAAAGTAGCAGTATCAACAAACCACGCTTTACAATGTTTCATGGCCTGCAGGATGTATTTTTCATCACCTGTTAATTTATAAGCCGATGCCAATGCTCCTATAATTTTACTAAACCGGATCATTGCATGGCGATGCGCCACAAAATTATCCGGATTGGTCATTCCATCTTTTTGTATATAAGGGCTGTCAACACTTTGTGGATTCGGCCACCAATAGTCTCCTTCGGAGAAAAAATCATGTTTGCCTCCGGCGCTTCTTCGAGACGATTGCGCCGTTACCGTAATTGGCTCCTGTTGCATCGCCCATGCAGCCTCATCCAAAATCTGCTTTCGCAACGTTTTCGCTACTTCATTTTTAAATGAAGTAGAATTAATGATCTTCTTTTGTGAAGCACAGGAAAATAAAAAGCAGGAAATTACAAATAGCGCAATCTTCATTTTAATAATTTTTGTATCTACTCCTCTTTAGAGGTCGGAGGTGTCATAAACTTCCATGTAATATTTTTAATAGTATTCGGTTTTCCCTTTACCGGATTAGAAATAGTTCCTTTTTTATTTTCAACCCTGATTTCCCGCCAGCTATAGGCTCCGTTTTCATAATCGAAGGTTTCCCCGTCATCGTCGTACAATTCATATTTACCGGGTTTCTCCCCATAATACCTTATTTCTAAATCAACCTTCTCTCCCGCTTTTGGTGCATGTAGTCGTGGCGGCATCATCGGGATAATTCCACCATCCTTTACGTAAACTGGAATCTTGTCCAAGCCAGGTGTTACGGTGATCACTTCGCCATCACCCGCATATTTTCCCGTATAGAAATCATACCATTTGCCTTTTGGCAATATTACTTTTCTTGAAATTTCTCCTGTAAACATGGGAGCTACCAACAAATATTCTCCCGCCATATATTGGTCTTTTATTTCCTTTATAGCCGCTTCTTCGTAAGGATTTTCTTCAAGATTAGTATTTTCCTTTTCTTTTTTCACGTCGATCGTAAATCCGGTTTCGAGATTCATTGCCCGAAAAGGGGGAATGCCCTTAAAATGATAATTGGCAAACGCTGTGTACCAATAAGGCATCATTTCCATCCTTAGCATAGCAAAATATTTTACCTGCTCGGCTACTTCAGGAAACGACCATGGTTTAGTGCCACTCGACCAGGCGTTGATCATCGCCAGAGGCGAAAATACATTTGACTGAAATCGCCTTAACCATTCCTCGGCGGTTTTCGAAGCCCTGACCTCAGGGGTCCATAAAACTCCGGCAAAGCCGCTATTGATCAAGGCAGTGATAAAATCTCTGTGATTGTAATAATCATTATAAATCACATAAGGGAAAGAAGTTCCTCCGCCATTGTTGGCTCTTACCAACCCGTACGTTCTCTTGTTGATCTGGTGATACATTTCTGTGCTGAAGCGCATCATTAGCAATCCATACGTCTGGCGCATTTGTTCAGCAGAATGCTTGGAAGGAAATGTTGCCACATCCGGCCAAAGATATTGATCGCCTCCATCTACTTCGTCAAATTTGTAACCACTTATGCCAATGTCCACTGCGCTTTTTTTCAATTGACCAAAGAAAATCTTTCTTGCCTGCGGCATTGTTAAATCCGGTACTGCGCCATTCCAAACCGTATGCGAGGCAGTAAATGGCTTGATGCTTTTATAGATAGAAGCTTCAGGCGAAACATATGGATTTGTCCAGAGATTAAGACGAATGTTTTTCTCTAACATATCCTCTACAAATTTTTTCGGATGAGGAAAGCGTGAACTATCCCATTCAAATGTGCAGGGGTATGATTTGCTTTGCCAGCCCGGTTCAAGCCCGATAAAATCTAATGGATAACCTTTTTCTTCAAAATCCTGAGCTTCTTTTTTAACCATGTCGGCAGTAAATAAACGTTGCACACGTTGTGTAAATCCTAATCCCCATCGTGGCGGCAAAGGACCCCCACCATTAAATAAATTATATCGCCGAACTGCATCAAGCATGGTAGGGCCGGCAAATACATATACTTCCGTACCTGGTGCCGGCACTAAAATTTCTACAGCATCTGAATACGGACGTGAAGTCCATGTTTTATCTGAATTGCGATCCTGAACTTTCGGAGGATGTTTACTATCTCTTTTTACTGCTGTCCCCGCATATACTGTAATATATCTCGCAGCATTAATAAAAACGCCATAGCCATTTGAAGAAACATAAAATGGTGTGGGTGCATGTGTGCGGCCATTATCTTTCCCTGCAAAATTATCCACATGCAACTGTAAAATTTTTCCACGTTGATAGACCGTTTGAAAATTCAATCCAAAGCCAAATATCTGTTCGGCTTTATTTAGGGGAAAACTCAGATATGTTTTTCCATCAGAAATTTTACCGGAAATATCCTGCTTTGATAAGGGAAAATTTGCTGGTCCCATTTCCGCCAACGCAGCTTTGTTGGGCCTGGCACCTGCAGCTTTCAGCAAGTCGTATGCTTCCGGTTTTCCTACAATGCCTTTCCAAACACCAGCGGCTACTTTTGTCCAGGCAATGCTTTGCGCAATTGTTATTTGGCAAAATCCAAAAACAAAAAAAAGGGTAATTATTTTTTTCAATTTCATATTCATTTTATAAAGCAACGATTGTATAGGTTTTACCCTTTTCCGTTTTAAAATCTATTACAAATTCTTTTTTCAAATTAAGATCTTGCAATTTTGCCTTAGTGTTGTTATGAAAAGGCGGCTTGCCATATACTGTAAATAAAGAATTAGGATTTACTCCCGCAGCTTTTACTGATTTTACTTCTAGAACTTTCACAGGCTGAAATGTTTTGATTCTGCAATTACCATCCAATGCGGAATAAATTTTCGCTTGCAATAGTTTTCCATTTTTCCAATTAATATCAATAGTAAAATTGCCTCTTGCCCTTATTCCCTTTATACTTCCTTCTTGCCATTCAGATGGTAAGGCAGGTAATAGAGTGATTGCGCCATCATGGCTTTGCAATAACATTTCAGTAATGCCGGCTGTTGCACCGAAGTTTCCATCAATTTGAAAAGGCGGATGCGCATCAAACAGGTTAGGATACGTTCCACCACCGCCCATTGTTTCTCTTGTTTCTTTGGGGTTAATATAGTTGAATGCAGAAGTTAAAATTTTATAAGCATGTTCTCCATCGTGCAATCTTGCCCACCAATTTATTTTCCATGCCATAGACCAACCCGTACTCCCATCACCACGAAGAATAAGCGATTCTTTTGCCGCCGCCGCAAGTTCTGGTGTTTTATTAAGTGTGATTTCATCACCCGGAAATAATCCAAACAAATGAGAAATGTGGCGATGCTTATCATTCGGATCATCCCAATCTTTATACCATTCCTGTAACTGTCCATATTGTCCTATATGAAACGGGTATAATTTTTCCTTTGCTTTTTCAAGCCGGTTCCTAAAATTTTCATCTACGCCTAACTGTTGTGTTGTCTTAATTACTTCGGTAAACAACTCGCGAATGATAGACATATCCATGGTGGAAGCCATAGTTAACTGATACTCTTTACCATTTATTTTAATTGTATTTTCCGGCGATGTGGAAGGATTTGTTACAAGATAGCCACTCTTTGGATCAACGATTAACCAATGCAGCATAAATTGGGCAGCGCCTTTCATTAAAGGATAAGCTTCTTTTTTTAAAAATCTTTTATCGCCTGTAAATAAATAATGTTCCCACAAATGCGTGCTAAACCATGCACCTGCCATGGGCCATGCAGACCAGCGTGGCATTGCTTTTGGATCATTCCACCCTAATCCTCCCGGCGGTGAAGTCTTTGCCCAAATATCAGAATTATGGTGTGTCACCCAGCCTTCATTAATACCATAATTTATTTTTGCAGTTTTTTCTCCGTTTACTGCCAGTTCTTTCATAAAATCAAACAAAGGCTGATGACATTCAGAAAGATTGGTATTTTCTGCAGGCCAGTAATTCATTTCCGTGTTAATGTTAGTAGTATAATTGCTTCCCCACGGCGGCTGAACTGCGTTATTCCAAAGGCCCTGCAGGTTTGTTGGTGGAGAACCGGGCCTTGAAGCTGAAATCATAAGGTATCTTCCAAACTGATAATATAAAACAACAAGGCCATTGTCATGTTGTAAAGCGTAGTTTTTCAAACGCTGATCTGTTGGACGGTTCAGCGCTTCAGGATTTTCATCTAAATTAAAACTTACACGTTTAAATAACGATTGATAGTCATCGATATGATCTTTTTTCAGTTGCTCGTAAGATTTTGTAACTGCTTTTTCTAAATTCGATTTAGCTTCTATCGAAGGATCTTTTCCATCTAAACCGGGTGATTTGTCAAAGCCATTAAAACTTGTTGCTTCGGACAGATAGATAGTTGCCGTTGTTGCATTTGTAACTCTAATTTCACTGCCAGATTTTTCTACAGAACCGTCTTTTGCAATGATTTTTATATCGACTTCAAAATTCATTCCTTCGCCGCCCCAATCATCATATACAATTTGTTTGGGTTCATATTCCCTGTTGGCAACAAACTTTGGCGCCTTTCCTTTCATAACCAAATGGTCATTACCAACCACCTCAACTTTGTACTTTAATTTACTGGTTACAGCCGTTGTGAAATTCAATGCACCTTTTTTATTAGCCGTTATCCGGATCACCATTATTTTATCAGAATGGCTGATAAAAGTTTCCCGATGATATGTAATACCATCAATGGTATATTTTACAGTTGAAGTTGCATTATTTAAATTAAGATCCCGATAGTAAAAGGATGTAGCACTATCCTTAAAATTATTTTTCAGCCACAAATCGGCTAATGGCAAATAGCGTGCAGAGTATGGCCCTTGCATTTTTTTCCAAAGTGTTGTAGCACTATCATAATTGCCAGCAAAAATTTGCTTGCGGACTTGTGGTAAAATTTTGGGGCCATTAGGATTATTACCAGGATTTGGATAGCCTGACCAAAGCGTATTATCGTTTAATTGAAAATGTTCAGTAGTAATGCCGCCAAATACCATAGCGCCCGTTTTTGCGTTGCCAAGCGGCAATGCTTCTTCCCATGCATCGGCAGGCTTGTTGTACCAAAGTTTCAGATGAGTATCCTTATTTTGAGCAATTATACAATAGCTATAAGCCGATAAAAAAATAAAAAATAATCCCCTTTTTTTCATTAACTATAAATTTAAAAATACTGTGCTTACACCATCTACTTTCGCACTTATCACACTCTTACCATTATTTTTTTGCACACGAATGATGACTCTGCCATTGTACATCTGTACATATCTTGATCCTGATGATGTCCCCAGATCGTCTATTAATTTTCCATCGCCTGTCAAACCGAATCTTATCCAATTAGTGGCATCCAAACATTGAATATTTTTATCATCAAATAATTTCGCTTCAATGGTGGCCGTATCATTTTTTTCATTTATTTTTTCTATTTTAAGTTTTGCTGGCTTGCCCCATTTTTCAGTTTGGTATTGAAAACTTATTTCATCTTTTACTTCTGTTTTACCTTTTTTAGCAACAACATTCATTTCATTTTCCCCTTTTTTAAATACAACATTCCAGCGCAAGCCTGCAGCGGGAAAATCCTGGCTATTTCTTTTTTTGATGCCAGCGCTTTTGCCGTTTATAAATAATTCGGCTTCATCACAATTGGAATATACTTTTACCATTTTTTTTTCTCCGTCATCGCCCCAACGCACTGGCCAGGAATGGCCATAAATATGAACCATTGGCTTTGTAGCCCAGTAAGATTGGAAAACGTAGTAGCCTTCTTTCTTTGTACCATCTCTTTCAAGCAGCCCTTTTTCGTTTACATAAGGTATAGGATTGTCCGGCCTCACAGGAGTTGAAAAATCTTTGAATATCCATTGTGCAGTGCCTGTTATCCAAGGCATTGTTTCCTGTTCTTTTAAAGTCCAATCAAAAAGATTACAGATGTAAGATTCGCTCCAGTCGCCATCTTTTGAAACCCTTGCTGCGCCGCCAAATAATGAAGCATCTCCTGCACGCTCATCTGCCGCACCTGTTGCTTTTATTTGTTGTAATGCTTTATCAGGATTTTCAGAATTACGGCCTGCATGGCTATCGCCGCCCCATTCCATGTGAAGGAAGTGATCTACTTTTTTAAATTCTTCCTCCGTTACCTGTTTATATTCTGTATAGATACCGCGATACCATCCTGCCCAGATGGAAGGCGAATAGACATCAACAATATCTTTACAAAAATCACATCTTCTGATAGCTGTCTTTCTTGAGGAATCTAATTTGTGTGCCAGCGCGTTTAACTCGATCATAAATGCCCTGATCTTTTCTTTATCAAATTCAGAAAAATCTCCAGGCAAATCATTTTCATTTCCCAGACTCCAAATAATAACAGATGCATGATTGTAATGCTGTTCTATCATATTTTTCAGCATTCTTCGAGCCTGCTCCTTGTAAACATCACCTCCCAGGCCGCCACGGCACCAGGGAATTTCTTCCCACACCAAAATGCCTAAGCTATCACAAAGATTTAAAACAATGCGTGATTGCTGGTAATGTGCAAGGCGAATAAAGTTAGCTCCCATCTCTTTTATCATTATCATTTCCTTCCGTATCATGTCCTCTGTCATTGCAGCGCCAACTCCGGCAAAGTCTTCATGCCGTTGGGTGCCGCGTATTAAAATCCTTTTTCCATTTAATAAAAACGGTCCTTTCGTAACAAATTCAAAATGACGGAAGCCAACTTTTTCAGATTGTGTGAACACACCATCTTTTGTCGTAACTGTTGTTTCAGTTGTATATAATGATGGTTTTTCTGTTGACCATAATTGAGGTTTCTTTATTGTAAAATCTGTAATGAAAACGTCAGATTTAAAATCATTAATTTCTTTTTCTTTTTGCTGAATTATTTTTCCTAAAGGGTCAATTAGTTTAACTGAAACCATTGCTGTGACTGCATTGGAAGGATTATAAAATCTTGTTTTGATGGAAAGCTTACCAGTTTTACCCAGGCTATCTACTTCAGTATGTGCAAATAATTTATCAACAGAAAGCGAGGGTACATATACCAAATTCACATAACGATAAATTCCTCCATACAAATTAAAATCAGAAAGATTGGAAGGAATCATCTCAAGATCACGGGAATTATCGCAGCGGATAGAAACAGGAATTTTTCCTTTAAATTGACTTAGGAAAACATCCGTTTTTTTAAATGCATTAACAGCATCCGTTATATCAACGGTCCATTCATCGTAACCTCCAACATGCGAGCCTACTTGTGTCGTGTAAACATAAACCTTGGTCTTTTGACCGGCACCTTCAAAATGTAATAATGTTCTTCCATTTTTATAAGGATTTTGAATCTCTAATTGTGTGCGATACCATGCAGGCCCCTGGTAATAATTTACATCAGGATCAACAGCGTCCCTTGCGTTTACACAATGAGGTAAAGTTACATTTGTCCATATTGGAACACTTTCAGGATTCCCTTGTTTTACGGGACGCACCGCTTCCCATATACCACCAATATCGTGTTTGAGAAATTGCCAGTTATTAATTAGCCTTATTTTCTGCTGACCCTGCACAGTTTGAAAGCAAAGGAAAAACAATAAAGTTCTAAAAAACATCTTTTTAAGCATCTATGTTTCAATCATTTTAGGTTAACCGGTTTGAGGCACAAGGATTTCTAATTGGGAACTAATTTTTCTACTAAACGAACATAAGCGGAATTTTAATTTTTATATAAATCAAACTAACTACAATTTTACTTCGGTATTAAATAATTATCTTTTTGAGCTTTTTAAAAGGAACTTTTATTATTTACTCTTTCCGATCTCACAATCAATAATTATTTTTATGAATTAATAAAATGAATTAAAAAATACTAAAGCCTTCAGAAAATTATACTTTTCAGTCTCTCAGCCGCACTGATTGCTGATGGGCGCCGGATTTAAACGTTACAGGTATTTTTGATTTTGAAAGATCTCCTCCGTCTATTTTAATGTTGCTGCTATCTGCACCCTCTACCTGCAGAAAAATGGCAGCTTTCGATAGTACACGCATTGCGGTTAGCAAAACGTCTTTGGTATTAATGAACCGCATCAGTGATTCAGCCTCCTCTTGCCCCTGTGCAGTTAAGCCATTTACTGCTGCATCTTCAACGTGATCAAATGTTATTGCCGGCCTTAGATCAGTTAACACTTTCTCAAGCCGTACATTCTGAAGTGTAAGCCCTCTCACATTACGAGCGTATAGTGCATAAGAGGGCGGCGTGCCGATCTCGAAATATTCACCTGCAATTTTTGGCACATCACGTACAGCACCCTGTTCTGCTGTACCTCCTCCGGGGTAAGTAACATGCACATCGTTAAAAGATATATTTTCCAGGTAGTTATCATCAAAAGCATTAAGAACAATACAGGACAATATTTCACCAGGGCGGTAAGCGCTGGGAAATTCTGCATCTGGCAATGGCACAGGCTTTACAACCGTAGCCCTGATATGATTAAAAGAAATATTACGAACAATGCCTCGAGGAACACTAGCTGCTGCAGCTTGGGAACGCTGCTGTCCTAATCCTATAGAAATTGGCCCGGTAACGTCTTTCATGATAATGTTTGAAAAAGAAATGTTCTCAAAACGAGAACCGGGTCCACAACGCATTTTTATAGGACAACCATAGGTTTCATATATAATACAATTGGAGATGGTGATATTTTCTGCTATACCACCACCAAAACGAAATACTGACCACCGCGTGCTAAAAGAACAATCACTAACGGTTACAAATTGGCAACTGCCAAATAACGCACAGGCATCGTCCTGGGTTTGCACATCACAATTACTTACATGAACATATTTACAACTGATGAAATGAAATCCATCATTGTTATGAATAACACGGCTATGAATATGTAATCCTTGAAACTTCGCATACTCACATTGTACTATCCTTAGGGAATGAAAGGCGCTATTTTTAAGAAAAATATCACTGACCGAAATATTTTTACATTGATAAAATAAAAGATGATAAGGTCGGTGAGGGCCGCTGATGCCGGCAGGCGGCGGCACATCTTTGGACGGGCTGCGAAATTGTGCTCCGTTACCATCAATAGTTCCCAGCCCTTCTATCTTGCAATTTTCCGCTTTCACTGCAAAAATTAATCCTACATTGCCATCGCCAAGTGTTGAATCGCCATGAAGCGGGATAGTGTTATCTGCGTAATATTGTTTACCATCAGCCGTTCCTAGAAGTGTTCCACTGGCAGAAATATATAACGTTACATTACTTTTCATTTCTATAGTGCCAATGACAAATATTCCGGCTGGCACAAGTACAGTACCGCCCTGATCTGTATTGCAGGTATCAATTGCTTTTTGGAGCGCAGCAGTATCAAGGGTTTTCCCATCGCCCACTGCTCCAAAATCGCGGATATTATATACCCTCGTTCCTGAATTTTTATCCTGCTGTGGTTGATCAAGGCAATGATTACCTGCCAAAGCTTTGGCCGGCGAGGCAAGTAACGCTGTTGTAGCCAATGAAACGGTTGCCAAATGACCAAGTAATTTTCGTCGCGAAAGTGAACTATCTCCGTTGTTTGTCATCTTTATTTTATTATTTGGTATCATTATTTGGTATCGGTTCTCTTGGATTTATTTTAGGGGATCAAAAGTCCCTCCATCCCAGCCCATTGTTTGTTCCAGATTACTATTTAACTGAAGCTGGCTGGATGGTATGGCAAAAAAGTAGTATTCAGGTTTCCAATTAATATCAAACTGAGTATCTACTACTTTAACTTTATCATTAAAAACATCAGTATAATGTTGATCAAGATAACTCTCAAGTTCTTCAGAGCTCATTGAGTTTTTTAGTGATTTCCACTCGTCGGTAGATATCTTCAAGGTTATCGTTAAGCCATGCCTGCGTGTTCCATTAAGCTTTGTTTCAAACAATCTCCATCTTCTTAAATCCCAATACCGCTTTCCTTCAAAGGCAAGTTCAATTTGTCTTTCCAACCTTATCGCCTCTCTCATTTGATCTTTAGTCATGCCGGGCATTAAACCATAAAGACCATCACTGCCCTGATCAATACCTGCCCGCGCCCTGATGTCAGTTAAAAGAGGATAAGCTTCATCAGTTTTTCCGGATTCATTGGCCGCTTCTGCCAGATTAAGCAACACTTCAGCAAATCTAAGTTCCACCCAGTCGGTGCTGCTGTTGTAGGCTTCAATAGCGCTCTGGGTTGTATCTACTGCCTTCTTCATATAGAATCCTGTAATTGTCGGACTGTTTTGTTCACCGCCCACATATGTCCATTGGATGCGTCCGGGCTGTGGACCGTTATTACCTATTCCCCATTCCGCACTGTTATAAACTATGGTTTGTTGAAAACGGGGGTCCCTGTTCTTCCAGTAATAAGAAGGATCATAAATATATGCGGAGCTGGGGTCATTAATATTCTTACCATCTTTCATGGGATATGCATTCACTATTTCAAGCACTGGCCTGTTACCACCGGTTGCGCCCTGCGAAAAATCAAGTGGACGTGTAGATGCAGCCCAGTTGTTCCAGCTTTCAGAATTGTTAGGTGTATATTGATAGCGACGCACAAAGATGTCTTCTTTATTCATCTCATCAAACCAAAGTTTTGAATAATCCGAATACAATCCAAACCCTTTTGATTCAAGGTAGTCTTTGGCTTCCTTGTTGGCATCATAAGCTGCCTGCCAACGTTCGGTATGAGTTTGGTTTGGATCAAACTGGGGACTTGCATAGTATAACAGCACTCTTCCTTTTACCGCCAAAGCTGTTCCTTTATGAACATGGCCGTCATTACTTCCGGATGTAGGACCGAAAGAAGGTAAATCATTAGCTGCACTATCCAAATCTGCAACTATTTGTCTCATACATTCTGAGGTAGTGTTTCTTTTAACAAATAAATCTTCATTTGCTGTTTGAGGATGAAGCACTAATGGTACGCCCCCATAACGGATAACCATTTGAAAATATACCCAACCCCTAAAGAAAAAAGCCTGTCCTTTTAGAATCCTTTTATTCGTAGTATCAATTGTTCCTCCATCAATATTGACAATAAGATCATTAATTTCCCTTATATCATCATAGGGCCAATAGTTAACTGAGTTTGAAGTCAGTTGCCCGTACATATAACTACCTCCTCCATCTGACTCATCAGAGTAGTCAGCATATTCCGTGCTCCAACCGGGCAGATTACGGGCATATATGCGGTTCATATAGGCATTAGCAAGATCGAGATTATTCCAAACGTCTTTTTCGCTGACCTGACTCAAAGGTTTCTTATCTAAAACTTTTGTGCAGCCGGCCAAAAAACAAATGAAAATTATTGAGTAAATTATTTTAGAAAATTTCATAACGAAAAATATTTTTGATTTATAAACTAATGTTTAAACCGAAAGAATAGTTCTTCATGGTCGGATATGAGTTTATGAGAACCTGTTCAGGATCGTACAGCTTATTGGCGCTGTAAATCATGAAAAGATTCGTACCGTTGAAAAATACTCGCACGGCTTTTAATCCAGCCCGACTGGTTATAGCTTGAGGAAGTGCATAAGAAAAATTCACATTTTTAAGCCTTACAAATGAGTTATCTACTAGAAAAAAAGTAGATGGGTCGTAACGGGTACGATAACTTGAAACTCTATAGCCGGGATATTTACCATTAGGATTTTCTGGGCTCCAGCTATCGGCCCAATATTCCATAGAAGACTCCTCTGCTCTTGCCTGGATGTCCCTTCCAACGGTACCTAACATAGACTTTGCCCCTGCTACACCTTGTACGAGAACACCAAGTCCGAAAGATCTCCATGAAAAATTAAGTGTGAGTCCATAGTTCATTGGCGGAATACTGTATTTACCAAGAAACTCGCGGTCATCAGCTGTAATTTTTCCATCGGGCTTATTGGAGTTTGGCCCTCTTATATCCTTATAATTTAGCATGCCGAGCTGAGGTTTTACTCCAAGAATCGTATATCCTGCAGGCAGTGCGTCAAGCTCAGCCTGTGTGCGGATAACACCAACCGCAACATATCCTAAAAGCATATCGCTGCTGTAGAGTCCATTCTTATTGATACTCGTTCCATTCGATTGTAAGCCAACAGGACGACCGATGGCAGACCAGTATGATGGAAGATTTTCAGCTTCGTCAACCTGAATGATTTTAGTAGTTGCAAACCCAAAATTGGCACTTACGTGATAATTAAACTCCTTGTCGCCATTACCGGTATATCCTAATTCTACTTCAAAACCTTTTGCATCAATTTTCTGATAGTTTGTGGATCCAAAAGTTGCACCAAATGTACCTGGATAACTTTGTTGGCTGGAACCCAGAATATCATATGTTCTGCGGTAAAATAAGTCAAGTTTAAAGTTCAGCCTATTGTCCCAAAAACGAGTATCAAAGCCTGTATTGTAGCTCAGCGCCTTTTCCCAGGTAATATTTGGGTTAGGTAAAACTCCGGGCTCTATACCGACTGTTGGGCTATTAAAAACAGCCCCGGTATTTACAATATTGTATAATTGCAGGTATTGCCATTGAGGCACTGCATCATTACCAACCAAACCAACTGATGCCCTTAATTTAAGATCATTAATAAAATGAACGTTCTTGAAGAAAGGCTCATCAGAAACGACCCAGCCAGCAGAAGCAGAAGGGAAAAAGCCCCATCTGTGACCCGGTGGAAAAATCAATGAAGCATCATAACGGAAGGAAGCGTCCAGTAAATATTTATGTGCATAATTGTAGCTGGCGAGACCGACATAAGATAATCGGGCCGACTGATCTTCATCTCCACCTACGTCTTTTGGCGTTTGTGCAGAAATATATTGATCAATAGCAGACGAAATCAAATCATCTTTTCTTCCATAAAAAGAAGTTACATCTTCTTCTGCCTGTTCATACACTAATAAAGCATCAATTCCATGTTTGCCAAAATTTCTCTTATAATTTACTTGTACATTAAATTGATACCTGTTTACTTTATCATCTTCTGATCGTAGGAAATCGTCCGCTGCTCTTGGCCTCAAACCTACTGCCGAATCACCAACAATATGACTATGTTGCCCTGTTGTATTAAACAAGACCATATTGTAAGGCATGTTTAGTTGTTTGATAAATATGTCGCGGTCATACTTATTTAAAGAGGTTCTTACGCTTAAGCCCTTAACAAAAGGCACTGTATAATTTATGGCTACTGTTGCATTTAATTCTTTTTGGTTTCTTTTTTCATAACCTGCAAGGCTTGGAGTAACTACAACGCCGGGGTGCCACTCCACCCAATTGCCAACAGGATCGCCATTGACATAAGGCGGGACCATTTTTGTTCTCACTAAAAGAGCTTTGTATAAATCCTCCTGTCGTTGGTTTCCTATCTGCCAGCTTGGTTCATCAGTATGCCGGGTGTCCGTATTAAAATCCAGTGATACTTTTAAATCGCGGGTAACTGATACATCCACATTGCCTCTTAACGTATATTTTGAATAGTCGAGATTATTAAATGAACCGATAGAATAGTTATAAGAACCGCCAAGAAAATATCTCACCTTGCTGTTACCTCCACTTACATCAAGACTGTGTTGGGTGCTCTGCGGATTTTGCCACATTTCATCCACCCAGTTCCATGAATGGGTTTTAAAATAATCCAGTTCGTCCTGGGTATAATACCTGGCATCATTAGAATCTGCATTAATGTAATTTAACTGCAAGTTAATAGCGCTGGCCTGCTCAAAAGCGCTAAGTGTTTTGGGAACTTGCGTTGGAGTTTGAACCCCATATATGCCAGTATAAGAAATAGCGGGAGCGCCTTCTTTACCGCGTTTGGTAGTTACCAGTAATACACCATTGGCAGCTCTTGAACCATAAATGGCTGCCGATGCACCATCCTTTAAAACCGTAATATCTTCTATTTGATCAGCAGTTAAACCATCAAAGGCAAATTTATCACTTACAATACCATCAATAACATAAAGAGGATCGGTATTATTATAGGTACCCGAGGCCCGGATCCTTATATCAGATTGCATACCAGGCGCACCCGAGCCTTGCGTAATAGTAACTCCCGATAACCTACCTGATAAAGCATTGGAAATATTATCAACAGGAACATCGACCACCGCTGATCCTTTCACCGAAGTCACAGATCCTAATACACTTCCCCTGGTTTGAGACCGGTAACCTGTAACAATTACTTCCTGAAGGTTATTTATTTCACGAACTAAAGTAATGTCAATTACCGACTGATTATTGATCTGGACGGTTTGTGGGGCAAATCCTGAAAAACTAAAAACCAATGTTGCATTTTTAGAAGCTGTAACTGAATATTTACCAGCCTCGTCAGTAACCGCTCCATTCGGTGTCCCCTTTACTTTAATATTTGCACCAACAAGGGCTTGGCCCTGATCATCGGTAACAGCTCCTGTAATAACTTTTTGTTGTCCCAAAACGAAATTAGTCATCAGAATCATGACAATAAAAAATGTCGAAAACCTCAACAAATAGGGATCAAAGAAGATAGATTTTTGTTTCATTTTGTAATTGATTTAAAATAAATAAACACGAACTATACAATTTCCATTTTTCTTCGTATCGCAAGTTTAGCATCGATTTTATGGAATAATTATTAGCTTACTATTATTCTAATAAGCTATTTTACCACCTTTTTGAAATTATATTCTGACTAGTAAAAATCAAAACGCTTTTTATGTTTCTTTCATGGATTCCTATCTTTGAAATAGTTTAAAATTTTATAAAAACAGAATCCGCAAAATTTGTGCTTTTAGTGCTTTTCTCTATAAATCAAGAAGGGTTATGTATCATAATATTTAGACGAATTAGAATCTTTCTGGAAAATCTGACCTTAAACTGTTAGACTAAAGACCGTGGACTTAGCCTGTTATTGCTTATTATAATCTATCACCCGGTCGACCACTTGAATTGGTCCATTCGTAGCTATAATACCCGCAGTTCGTACCGTTACAGAATGAGAAGAACCAACGTAGTCATTAATCATCAATTTATAATTTGCAGTATTATCTATATTGAATGTAATAATACTTTCGGGATTACTTGGGTTAGCATTTTTCGGCAATAAGGTAGTTACCTCTGTAATCGTAGGTTTGAGTGTTTCAAAGGTATAATTACCTTCTGCGATTAAATACAATAACCAGTTTTTGACTGAATCCTTTGGATAATCAGTCCATGAAAGCCCCGTTTTACCGGAACTTGTTTTATAAAACCCCCAGTAACAGTCTGAAGTAATTTTGTTACTACTTAATCTGTAAATGGCATCGTTGTGCAGGAAGACAAACGTCCGGTTGGGTTTTGTATATTCGTTCGTATCAATACCTGAATAAATAATGCCTTGGTACATGCGCTTAAAAATAGTATCGTTAGGATTAGTACCTAAGGCACGTTGTTTCAGATAATCCCATGCTGTCATTTTAATATGAGGATCTAGTGTAACGGGTGTAAAATGCCAATCCGTTTGCCGCTCCAGCCCCATGAATTTCTTACAACCAGTAATAATGATAGCAAAGAAAATAAGGAATGCAAGGCTTATAAAAATGTTTTTTATCTGTTTCATTTATAATTTCTTTTTTTAATCAATAAGGTGGGTTTTGAACAAGTTTCGGATTAGCATTTAAAACGTTTCTATTAATTGGCCATAGTATCTTTCTTATATCTCCAAAACCTATCTGTGGGCTAAGCCGAAGTTCTTGCCGATATTTAAGATAAGGATCCATTACTTCTACAACTTTATCAGTTCTTACCAAGTCAAACCATCTTTTGGCCTCCATGTATAACTCCAATTTGCGTTCCTCCAGAATTGCATTTTCCATACTTACCTTATCCGGAAAAGTTGTATCTGAGTATGCAGGTAAACCCGCCCTTTGATGAATAATATTCAGATACTTAAGGGCATTAATTGGATCATCTAAATTGTTGGCAACTTCCGCTCTCAATAAATAAATATCCGCGAGCCGATACAAGGGAAAAAGAATATTTGCTTGTGTATGATTAGGATATATCTGTTTTGTGCCTGTAGGTGCATAAAATTTATTGAACTTATCATGTTGAGGTACCGCAAAATCAATTGATTGCGGCCCGCGTATATCAGCAGTAGTTGACGTAAAATAATTCCAAACTGAATCCTCAACCATAAAATCACTATTGGTATCTCCTGCACCAATTAGTGAGGAAAGGCTTGCCCCTCCGTCAACCGTCCAATCCCAATTTAAACTCCATATTGATTCTGAAGTTGAAGCAGGATCAATGAAAAGGTTTTTCCATGTAGCAGTTGGCTCAATTTTATATTTCTTTAATGCTTCCAATTTATTAAACCAGTTTAACGCAGATGTATAATCCTTTTTCCACATAGATACATCCATTAGCATAGAATATATAGCACCGGTGGTAACTTCAAAAACAGAACCGCTTTTAGGATCAGAAAGAATCGCTGCTTTTTGCAAATCATTATATATTGTGTCCAAAATTATGTCGGCTGAGGTTCTTTCTTTGAAAGGTTCTTCTTTAATTTCTTCATAAGGAGATAACCACAGAGGTGCAGCTCCCCATAGGCGAACAATCCAGAAGTAAGCAAAAGATCTTGTGGCATATGCCTGTGCAAGATAATTATTCACTACTTTTTGATCAAGCCCTGTTTGATATGTATTCTTAATAATAGGAATATATTTAATTGCAAGATTAGCCCTATTAATAGTTTCGTAAAAATTACTCCAGTTGGTACCACTTGAAGTGGCACTTAAGGCATTCATTACATGATCATCTACTCCATATTGATTTCTCCAAACCTCATCAGTCCTGGCATCACCCCATAAAACATAATCATTATTAAAGCAGTCTTGCAAACCATCATACATTGCTGCCAACCCTGTCTTAATATCATCCTCAGATTTCCAGAATTCGTTTGCACTGATTTCAGTCTGCGGTTTTTCATTTAAAAATTTCTTACAACCTGGCGCTGTTACCAAAGCTGACAAAGAAAATATGATGAACAATTTTTTCATTTAGTAATAAAATTAAAAGTTAATGTTTAATCCTAAGCCGATTTCGCGCCTGCGGGGATACCGACCATTATCTTGTCCTATTTGTAATGGATCGCTTGAAGAAAATTCAGGGTCAAACCAGCTATAATTAGTCCAAGTTAGCAGGTTGCTTCCATATATATAGGCACTTAAGCCCTGAGCAAATACTTTTTTAACTATTTCTGGTTTAAGAGTATATGAGAGTCTAACATAACTCAAACGAATAAAAGAGCCATCTTCCAGAAATCTACTATTCATACGCATATTTCCTGAAGTGTTTTTACGTCTTACTTCGGGCACATCAGTTATATCTCCCGGCTTCCTCCAGGCATGGTAGATAACATAGGGCTGCGGAATAATATGTGTTGTACCATAATTATCTAATGCTTGTGCCGCATTGTTGTATATTTTGTTTCCCCAATTTGTATTGAATGTGAAGGATAGAGAAAATTGCTTATATCTAAGAGTATTTATAATAGCAGCATAAAAATCGGGTTGTGCATTACCTAATATTTGCCGGTCTTTATCATCAATTACACTATCCTTAGTTACATTGTCAAATATTATATCTCCGCCTCTCAACTTTGTTCCTGTATTGTATAAGCTGTGCACTTTGCCCGTATATTCTTTCCCATTTTCTGTGTAGCCCGTAAAATTACCATTTGCATCAAAATTGGGCTTAAGGATATTCCAATTATCGTCGTAAGCATTAGACTGGTCATAGGCATACACACCCATTGCCTTCCAGCCATAAAAATCTCCTAATCTTCCTCCTTCCTGCACGAGCCATCCTGCACTCCCGCTGCTGCCGGAATTACCTGCAATAAATGATCCTCCGGGCAGCTGCTTAACGGTTCCTCTTTCAACAGAAATGTTGCCAATTATATTCCAATCGAAATCTTTAGTTCTAACTGGCGTTGCATTAATAGAAAATTCAAACCCCTTTGTTTCAAAACTACCAAGGTTTACACGAACTGTGTTAAAACCAGTCTCTACAGGAAGTGGCTGATTATATAAAAGATCAGTGGTAGTTTTAATATAGTAATCAGTTGTAACATTAAATTTACCACCTAAGAAAGTTAAATCTAAACCAATATTTTTTTGGACATTATTTTCCCAGGATAATGTAGGATTACCAAAAGCAGTACCCGTTGCAATACCTGAAACTCCATTATAAAAGTTACTGCCGAAACCATAGCGTTGTATAGCATCATAATTACCTATACTTTCATTTCCGGTTTCACCATAACTTATCCTCAGTTTTCCATCAGTTAATGTATTTCGGGCCCAGTTCATGAATTTTTCATCAGAGAATCTCCATGCAACTGCACCGGAATAAAAGTTGCCCCAGATATTATCCTTACCAAAACGGGAAGATCCGTCACGACGAAATGTGCCATTAAAAGTGTATTTTCCTTTGTAGCTGTATCCTAATCTCGCAAACAGTGAGGCTAAAGAATTGGCACTGGCACCAGTATATGTTTTTGATGGCACAATAGTACCTGCAGAATTTAAGGTAAGTATTCGTTCACTTACATAATCAGTGCCGGAAATAAGTGAATTATTTCTTTGTGTTCTTTCTGCGCTAAAACCAACCAGGCCGATAATATTATGATCTCTTGCAATGGTTTTATTATAATTTAAAAATGCCTGGTATTGCCAACCTATACTTCTACTCCATGCCTCACTTCCGCTATTTTGTAGGGGATTGTTAGAGCTTAGGATTTTAGGATCAAAGTCTACATTTCTTCCTTCAGAATAATCAGCGGCGATATTAGTAGTAAAATTTAAATTGGAGAAAATGTTATAATCTATTTGTTGAAAAATAGTAGCAGTATATAAGTTTTCTAAATTTACTTCATACAATGCCACAGATAAAGGATTTCGCCTTCCGCTTACATAACCTGTCAAACTACCGTCAGGAAGATATAGGGCAAAGTTGGTAGGTCTTTGAAATGTTTGATTAATAGTATTTCCCTCATTAATCGCATTTCTGTTTCTATAGTCAAATGAAAGACGTGTACTGAATTTGAAACGTGTAGAAGGCTGGAAATCAATATTTGTTCTTAATTGCAGCAATTTTGCCCAACTATTAAGTATCAAGCCCTTATCATTCACGTACCTAACACTGTTGTAATAGTTTAGATTTTTTGCACCGCCACTTATACTCAAGTCATACTGATCCTTTTGTGCCAAGCGGGTTAGCGCGTTTTGATAATCATTGTCAGCATTAAAGCCAGGGTTCAGAGAATCAGTACTGCCTCCTGAAGTTCCATTCAAATTAGCAGCTTGTTCATTACGATATAGCCTTACTTCTGAAGCGTTCGCTTGTCTTAGTTTGTGTGCTAAAATTCCAAAATTGTGCAAGTAATTTGCGGTAATTTTAGGTTTACCCTCAATACCACGTTTTGTCGTAATAATAATAACTCCATTAGCTGCCCGAGAACCATAAATAGCCGATGAAGCAGCATCTTTTAATACATCAATGGATTGAATATCACTTGGGTTTATATTATCAGGACTTGCACCCACCACCCCGTCAATCACATATAAAGGAGCATTACCGGCACTTGAAAAAGTAGATCCTCCACGAATTTGAATAGTACCAGTTGCACCTGGCTCACCTGCATTGTTAATAACAAATAATCCTGCAGCCTGCCCTTGTAAAGCATCTTCCAATGTAACCGCCTGCCGTTCTTGTATTTGCTTCGCTGATACCGAAGTAATAGCTCCGGTAACATCTCTCTTTTTTTGAGTTCCATACCCAATAACAATTACCTGATCCAGATCTGAAGCAGTGGTGATTAGAGTTGGAGAAATGGTCGTTCTGTCTCCTATTTTTTCTTCTTTGGTTGTAAAACCTACAAAACTGAATACCAGTATTGAATTTGAACCAGGAACTTTAATTGAATAATCGCCCGTTGTATTCGTTACGGTGCTAGTTTGTGTTCCCTTGATGTTGACGGTGGCTCCTTCAATGCCATTACCATCCGGGCCGCTCACTTTACCTGTGATTGTCCTTTGAGAAAAAACCCCATTACTGAACAGAAAGAATATAACAAGGAGTAAGGATATCCTTTTTAACCAAGTAAAACAATAAACAGATCTTTTCATTTAGCAATCATTTTATTTTTTTTTATAAAATACGAAACCATAAAACTTATTTTATTTATACAATTCAGATTAGAATAGAAATGCCGAAAATTTTCTTACTGCAAAGTAGTAAGGGCTTTTTTCGCATGCTTTCGTTCTATTACCCTTTTAATAAGCTATCTTATCATTTTCTTAGGATAATATTTACGATATTTATAAGCGGCTCCTTCGATACAATTATTGAATAAGAAATACTTTTGATAGTTTAACATCCACAGATGAATTTCCAATCATGACTTTAAACTCCCCCGGCTCCACAGTCCAGTTCATGTTCTTGTCTAACAAAGCCAATGCATCTGGTGAAAGTATAAATTTTACTGTCTTCTTTTCGCCAGGCAGAAGGCCTATACGTTCAAATCCTCTCAATTGCGAATCGTAAGTAGTTACACTACTCAACATGTCTTTCAAATATAGCTGCACAACTACGTCACCCTTTACTTTTCCGGTATTTGTCACGTCCACCGACACTTCAATATTTCCCTGTGCGTTTTGTCTCTCAGGAGTTACAACAAGATTGCTGTACTCAAATGTAGTATAGCTTAATCCAAAACCAAAGGGATACAAAGGCCCGTTCACACTCGTTTTACCAAAACCATTGGGATCTTCAGTGAGCGACTGGCTGGCCTGAGACCCTGGTTTAAAAGGAAAATTAAATTCTATCTGTCCGGTGCTTTTTGGCCATGTCATTGAAAGTTTACCTCCTGGATTATAATCGCCAAAAATCGCTTCTGCTATGGCTTTTCCGCCGGAAGGTCCGGGAAAACCTGCTTCCAGGATCGCAGGCACGAAACGGTCGGCCCAGTTAATGGTGAGTGGCTGGCCGGTTATCAGTACCAATATCACCGGCTTTCCTGTTGCATACAATGCTTCCAGTAATTGTTGCTGTCTTCCAGGCAAATCAAGTGATGTTCTTGATAAACTTTCTCCTACCGTCTTTTCATTTTCTCCCAATACAGCAATAATGACATCTGTATTTTTAGCGGCAGCAACGGCTTTTTCAATGCCAGTTCTTTCGTCATTGCTCAATGGTGCTGGAATAATTTCTGTTTCTGGCCAACCAGGATTCACCACGTTACATCCTTTTTCATATACCACATTGACCATTGCGCCTACGCTGGCTTTGATCCCATCGAGCACAGTGGTTAAGGGATTATTGTTGGGACCGTACCGGCTTACCGCATAGCTGGCATCTGCAGCCAAAGGCCCGGTTACCAGAATATTTTTAAGGCGGTTTTTATTTAAAGGCAATAATCCTGATTCGTTCTTTAGCAGCACCAACGATTCTCTGTTCATTTGTAATTCCATGGAATCATCTTTTGCGGTATGAACTATTTTATCTGCATTTTTTGGATCAGAAACATACGGGGCATCAAACAATCCCAACATAAACTTTACTCTTAATACATCTCTCACTCTGGCGTTGATGGTAGTTTCCGACAAATTGCCTTCCTTCACTAGTTCACGTACATTATTAATGTAAACTTCAGGCATTCTGAAATTTGTCCAAACATTTAAACCCGCTTCCACAGCTTGCCTTGTCGCATCTTTGAAATCTTTAGCTACATGATGTTTTTCAGCAAGAAACTCTACTGCCTTACTATCGGAAACCACATAACCTTTAAATCCGAATTGCTCACGTAATAATTCAGTCAGAAAATAATGGCTACCTGTTATTGGCTCACCATCCCAATCGTTGTAACTACTCATTACACCCAGCGGATGCGCTTCCTGGATCACTCTTTTAAAAGGATATAAAAATATTTCGTGCATCTCACGTGGCGCCACATGTGGATCAGTTCTTGCATTTCCATCCCGGCCACCTTTAGGGATACTATATACCGCGAAATGTTTTAGAGTGGAAGCTACTCCCTGACTTTGAACTCCAAGAGTCATTTGCTTGCCCAATTCTGCAATTATAAATGGATCTTCACCATAGCACTCCACCACTCTACCCCAGCGCGGATCGCGTGCAGGATCCAAAATAGGTACATATATGTTGGTGTAACCAAGTGCTTTTGCTTCCCTTCCAACAGTCTCTCCCGCTTGTCTTACCAACGATTTGTTCCAGGTGGCTCCTATTGAAATAGGTGCCGGCAAGGGGGTAGCCCTGTCATGGGTAAGCCCATGGATTCCTTCATTTGTAAAATCAACGGGGATTCCCAGACGCGTTTCTTCAATGAACCACTTCTGAATTTTATTGATAGCTTCCGCATGTTTACTAAAGGGAAATGAATATTGGGTTTTTCCTTTTTGGCTGCTAAGGTCTTCATCTATGTTGGCAATGCCATCCTTCCATACCTCGTTTTTCCATCCTGCAGTGGGTAATTCATCCTTTAATACCCGCCCGTAACCATATAAAGTGGCCATTTGGCAAGTCTTTTCGTCCATATTCATTTGCGAAAGCAGATCTTCGACTCTTTTATTCAACGGCTGTGAAGGATCTTCAAATACATCCTTTATATTATTCTTATTAAAATCAATCCAGCCTTTTTTATAAATATCTTTTTGTTGTGCCATAGCATAACTCGCAGTAAAACAACAAATAAGTAAAAAAACCTTTTTCATCGTGATGTTTTTGATTGACAGATACAGCTATTAGTTATAAAGATTTTAAAATTATTAGCTGACAATTACCTCCGGAAATTTTAAACCCTTGCGGTACTTTTGTTTTCTATTCTTCCGTAATTTCATAAATATTGCTTGTTTGCGGACTTACTTTTCCTGCACTGAGATTTAACCCTACGGTCATGAGATAATTTCCTGAAAATACTTTTCCATTATCAGGGTTATTTGATTGTGTGCCCGGAAAAAGATTTATTTCTGTGAGGCGATAATTTTTTTTATGGTCCAGTCCCTGTAATAGCACGCGGTTAAAGATATCTTTCCTGGTAGTGTTTAAATAATAATTAAAAAGTACAGCCTTGCTTTTGTTTTCATTTACATACATAACTACTGTGCGGTTTGATTCATAAGGAGATACTATCCGGTACAGGTCGCCAAACCAAATGACATCACTTATTCTTTTGTATGTTTTTACCGCATCTTCGCTAAATTTTAGTTCCTGTGGTGTAAAATTGTTTACCCTTATATCATAACCGAGCTTATCCATCATGGCTACATCTGTCCTAAATTTTAAAGACTGTTTACCCATATTGGTTACGTGCGCAGAAATCGTATTGGCAGGAAAAAAATAAGAATATCCCCACTGGATGTAGATACGATCTATTGGATTGGTATTGTCACTTGGCCAGAATTCCGTAAAATATTTCAACGCCCCATAATCCGTGCGGCCACCTCCTCCTGAACATAACATTATAGGTAAATGCGGATATTTTGCACGAACGCGTTCCATTACTTTATACAGCCCTCTGGTATAATTAATATAAAGTCGCGATTGATTTGCTCCAAGATAAGTCGAGTATGCGTTAGTCATGCTGCGGTTGCAATCCCACTTAATAAAAGCAAGCCCCGGGCTTTTGGCCATGAGATCGTCCACCACCGAAAAAACGAAATCCTGCACTTTAGGATTGGTTAAATCGAGCACCAGTTGATTACGCTGTAAATCCTCAGCGCGGTTATGCAGTTTTAAAATCCAGTCCGGATGTTTTTGATACAATTCACTTTTAGGATTTACCATTTCAGGCTCCAGCCAAATGCCAAATTTCACACCCTGCTTTTCTGCTTCTTTCACCAAATAGCCAATGCCATGGGGCAATTTGCTGCTGTCGGGCTGCCAATCTCCAAGGCCGGCTTTATCGTTATTACGCGGGAATTTATTACCAAACCATCCATCATCCAATAGGAACAAATCAACACCTAACTTTTTGGCTTCGCCGATCAGCTCCGTCAGCCTTCCTTCGTTAAAATTGGTATGTGTGGCTTCCCAGTTATTCAACAATGTCATGCGAGGAGCTGTGCCATCCAACACGCGATAATTTCTCGCCCAACGGTGCAGGTTGCGACTAGCCTGTCCCTTTCCTTTGGAAGAATAAGTGAAAATAAATTCCGGTGTAGTAAAGGTTTCACCTGGTTTTAAAGAATATTCAGAAGCGTACGGGTTGATACCTGAAATAACACGCAGTCCGTTTCGCTGGTCCACTTCAAACGTGTATTGATAATTTCCTGTCCATGCGAGCGTTCCGGCAATTACATCGCCATTAGTCTCTGTAGAAGGCTTGTTTAAAGAAACAAAAAAAGCCTGCGTTTGATAAAAATTAGTACGTGTGCCTAACTTACTTTCAATGGTTTTGATACCATTTGTTAATTGCTCTTCTTCCATTTGCATCTCTTTGGCCCAATCGCCATGAAATTGCGTAAGCCAGTATTTATCAGCATTGAAGTGCAGAACGGAAGATGCATATTTAGTCAGTAAGACTGGCTTTTTTTCATTTTGCCTAATTTCTGACCAGCTTTCAAAAACGTCTTCCTTAAAATAAACTCTATAATGAAGAATTACTTGCACAGGGTAAACCGGATCTTTTAAAACGATGCTGGTAGCACTTACATTATCGTCAATTTTATTAATAGAATGAGAAACATATTGCAACTCAAGTGATGGGTTTCCATCCTCATGGACCATTCTGATGGCCGGTTCAAACTGATTTTCCATACCGGCAGTAAGATATGCCTCCCTACCTCCCCGTAGATTTTTATAATCATCCGCGTTGGTTAGTTTTTTTCCAAAATAGGATTGTAGCAGCCTTTGATTATTATCGACTGAAAATAAAAGAGTCGTGTTTTCAGATCCGACAATAATTTGTGGCTGTTTATTTTGGGCAGAAGTATAAAGGAAGCAAAGTACTAAAACAAGGGTGCAATATGGTTTCATTCATTTATGGTTGTTGGAACAAGTAAAAGGAGACACAGTTCCATCTACTTGGAATAAAAAAACAGCAAATCTGTTAACGATAAGTTGCAGGTTCAAAAAGCCTTAATGACTAAGCCATAAACTCTTTTTGGTAAATCAAAGGACTTTTACCAGTGATGGTTTTAAAATATTTATGAAAGCTTGTAAAATTATTAAACCCACTCTCGTAGCATAATCGTTTTAAACAGTGATTATTTTCAATTAGCAATTTACAGGCATGACCTACTCTCAGTTCTATCAGGAACTGTGAGTACGTTTTCCTCGTTCTTGACTTAAAATAACGGCAAAATGAGTTAGGACTAATGTTGGCCACTTCCGCAATTTCTTCTAACTGGATTTTACGCCGGAAGTTTTTTATAGAATATTCATAAATAGCATTGATGCGCTCACTTTCCACATCCACATTATCAGGCCTGAATCCGATAGAAGAAAGCATTGTCAATTGTTTGGAACCTGCTACGGCGGCCAATGCTTCTATGATCAAGATTATTCTTTGAGTACCCTCCTGCACCAGTAATTGCTCTAACAGGTCGGCTATAATTTGTCGTGCTGCACCTGTTATCTGCAAACCCCTTTTGGATTTCTCTAAAACTGTTTTAATGTTGTTGTTTTCAGGCAATTGAAGAAATGGTTCACCCAAAAAATTCTCATTGAAATGCGCTACTCGCACATCAGCCTGAGATGGTGTATCCTCTTCAAAAAAAGAATCATCAAATCGCCAGTAGTGGGGCAGGTTTGGGCCGACCAATACTACATCGCCCGCTTTAAACGATTTAATACTGTCGCCAATAAATTGTGTCCCTCCTCCTTTTTTGAAATGAATGAGTTCTATTTCGGTATGATAATGCCAGCGGTTGTTTATGTGGGGTACCAAGTCCTGTCGTACACTAAAAGAACAATCCGGGGATTTAGATACTTTAAGCAATTGCGGTCTCATAACAAATGTTTTTTTACGGAAAATGATTTTTAATAGCAGTGGTATAAAAGTAGCTTTTTTGCTTTTTATTATGTTAAAAATTTGTGCAAACGATGCCACAAAAAGGCATTAATGAGAGATGGCCTTTTTTCTAAAATAAATAAAACAGAAATAAAAAAACTGTTCAATGGATAAAAGACGTGACATGTGTTCCGCTTTTATTTTTCCCATGTCTCACCAACCCTTCTTTAAATGGCGCTAGCCTAACAATATTTAGCAAAAGTACTGGCGATCTCTCTTTCCATATAACCACAGCTTCCACAATGCATAATTGAGAGGTGAAAAATCTTTTCAGAAAAACAAATTATAAAGCCCGATCCAAATGGACATAGCCACCATCTACATAGATCAGTTGGCCTGTTGTGTGACTTGATTTCGGTGACAAAAGAAAAGCCGTCATATTGGCAATCTCTTCCGGTGTGGTCATACGCTTTCCAAGAGGGATACCGGAAGTGATTTCTTTTAATTTTTCTTCTGCACGTGGCAATGTTTGAATCCACTTTTCATATTGAGGTGTCCATGATTCCGCTACCACAATAGCGTTTACACGAATGCCATGTGTTAATAATTCTACTGCCCACTCTCTTGTTAAGGCATTGCGTCCGCCATTAGAAGCAGCATAAGCGGAAGTATTACCCTGCCCGGTTTCCGCTGTTTTGGAAGTGATATTTACTATGGAGCCTTTTTGTTTTATAAGCTCGGGCAACGCAAAATGCGCCATCAAATAATAGTGAATTAAATTTTTGTGCAGGCTTTCTACAAACTTCTCATAGTTTCCATTTTCCAAACTCACTCCATCATTCTGGCCGGCATTGTTTACAAGCCCGTCAATGCGCCCATATTTTTCAATCACTTCCTTTACTGCTTTTTCACTTTCTTCGGGCTTATTTAATTCCGCTACTACCTGAAAAACTTCTGTTTTATCAGACGATAATTCTGTAATCAATTTCAGGTTGTCTTTTTCATTTCTTCCCACTATCACAGCAATGGCACCTTCTGCAGCCAATACCTTTACAATGCGTTCGCCAATTCCTTTGGCACCGCCGGTTACTATAATTACTTTATCTTTTAATTGCAGGTTCATATTTGTAAATTGTAAAATGAAAGTGCTATAATGGTAGATGCTTAGAAATATTCACAAACCAAGAAGGTCTTTTCGGAGCTTTGATTTTTGAATGAGTATCAATAATATGCCTTCTCGATTTTTATGCTAACTATTCGACAAATAGCTTATCACTTTTTGCTTTGAAACACCTAATCCATCAATACCCAACTCCATTATATCGCCTTCTTTTAAAAACACAGGTGGCTTCATTCCTAAGCCCACACCCGGAGGGGTTCCTGTGGAAATTACATCTCCCGGCAACAAGGTCATGAACTGGCTGATATAAGCAATTAAGTAAGGCACTTTAAAGATAAAATTAGCAGTATTACTGTCCTGCACTATACTAGCATTAACGGTAAGCCATAGACGTAAATTATTTACATCGGCAATCTCATCCGGTGTAGCGAGGAACGGCCCAAGCGGGGCAAAAGTGTCGCAGCTTTTTCCTTTCACCCATTGACCGTTCCTTTCCAATTGAAATTGGCGCTCGCTAAGATCATTATGCAAACAATAACCGGCAACATAATTCAATGCCTCACTCTCTTCTACATATGAAGCCCTTTTACCAATAACCAGGGCCAGCTCTACTTCCCAATCTGTTTTCTCTGAGTTCTTTGGAATTATTACATCATCAAATGGGCCTATAAGTGAAGTCGTCGATTTGAAAAAAATAATTGGTTCGGTAGGAATAGCCGCGTTCGTTTCCCTGGCATGATCGGCATAATTTAAACCAATACAAATAATTTTAGAAGGGCGACTAACGGGACTGCCCAGACGAAGATTTTTTGAAACCTTAGGAAGGTTGTCCTTATTAGATTCAATAAATTTCTGCAACCGGTTCAGGCCATTTGTTTCAAAAAAATGTTCATTATAATCTTCCCCAAACAAGGAAGTATCATAATACTCATCATTAATTATAATTCCTGTTTTCTCTTTGTTGATTTCACCAAAACGTATCAGTTTCATCGTGTGTATTTAGTTATAATTTTCTTTCCTTAAAAAGTATTTGGGTTAATTATTTAGTTTAATAAAACCACCATCTATCGGATAATCGCAACCGGTAATAAAGGAGGCCTCATCAGAACACAGATATAAAATGAGCGCGGCAATTTCTTCGGGCTTTGCCATTCTGCCGATGGGCTGGCTCTTGGATAGTTTCTCAAACATTTCTGCTTCTCTTCCTGCATAATTCTTTTTAATAAAATCATCTACAAAAGGGGTATGCACTCTTGCCGGAGAAATACAATTGCACCGAATGCCTTTATCAATATAATCCCTGGCAACCGACAACGTCATCGCATACACGGCGCCTTTGCTCATGGAATATGCAAACCTATCCTGCAAGCCTAAATTATTTGCAATAGAAGCGAGATTCAGGATCACACCACTTTTATTTTTATTCATGATGGAAACCGCGGCCTGCAAACAATTATAAACACCTTTCACATTGACACTATATACCCTGTCGAAGTCGCTTTCTGTGGTGGTTTCCAGCTTCCCGATGTGTGATACGCCGGCGCTGTTTACCACAATATCTACCTTACCAATTTCATTAAAAACATCTTTTACCTGCTGCTGAATGGTAACATCACAAGCATGCCTAAACGCTTTTCCGCTTGCCTGTTGTATTTCTTTAACGGTTGCATCACATGCCTCTTCATTTCTGTCTAATCCATGTACCTGTGCGCCCTGCTTTGCAAATAATAAGGCTACTGCTTTCCCAATTCCACTACCACTGCCGGTAACTACGGCTATTTTTTCATCTAAACGAAACATAATTTTCTGTACAATTTTTTAGTTTAATCAAAACGCTCAGAGTGAGACGCCACGTTTCCATGGGATAAAATCATCCTGCCCTAATAAGACAGCTTTAGGAATTATCTCACCGCTTGCTGCTCTAATACAGTATTCCAGTATTTCTTCGCCCATTTGCGGGATTGTTTTATGACCGCTAATAATACCCCCGGTATCAATGTCAATAATATCGTCCATTCTTTTGGCAAGTTTAGAACTGGTGGCAATTTTTATCGTTTGTGCTAATGGGTTACCAGTAGGCGTTCCCAGGCCCGTAGTAAACAAGATTAAAGTGGCGCCAGACGCAGTTTGTCCCGTGGTGGCTTCTACATCATTACCCGGTGTACACACCAAGTTCAATCCGGCTTTTACCACTGGCTCTGTATAATCGAGTACTCCGGTAACCGGGGAGGTGCCGCCTTTTTTAGCAGCGCCTGCCGATTTCATAGCATCTGTTATCAGCCCATCTTTTATGTTTCCGGGAGATGGATTCATATGAAAACCGGATCCTGCCTTTTTCGCCAAATCGTTATAAGATTCCATCAGGTCGACAAATTTTTTTGCCAGTTCATCGTTTACACAACGATCAAGAATATCCTGTTCGGCGCCGCATAATTCCGGAAACTCAGCAAGTAGTACAGTGCCTCCAAGCGCGACTAAAAGGTCTGAAGCATACCCCACAGAAGGATTGGCGGAAATACCACTAAAACCATCGCTGCCACCGCATTTTACACCAACAGCTAATGCGCTTAAAGGAAATGGCTCTCTTTCTGCTTTATTTATCTCTGTTAGTCCTATAAAAGTTTTTCTGATGGCATCACAAATCATTTGCTCTTCACTCTGCGACTTTTGCTGGTCAAAAACATAAATGGGTCTGTCGAATGAAGGATTGCGCTTCTTTAGTTCATCTAAAAAATACTTTACCTGTAAATGCTGACACCCCAGACTTAGAACAGTAACACCTCCAACATTTGGATGATCCGCATAAGCGGCGAGAAGCGAACTCAATGTCGCTGCATCCTGACGTGTGCCTCCACATCCTCCTGTATGGTTTAGAAATTTGATACCATCCACATTTTTAAAGAAACGATTTTTAATAGTTGAGGAGGAACTTAAATCAATATTGAAAAGGTTTTCACCCTGCTCGTAAGCATGTAATAATTGCCTCGTAAATCCATTGTATTTATCAGAACTTTCATAGCCCAATTCTTTCTGTAAGGCTTCCCTGATCACATCTAAATTCCTGTTTTCGCAAAATACCAGGGGAATAAATAACCAGTAATTAGCAGTGCCTACCCTTCCATCATTGCGTTTATAACCATTAAAAGTGCGATTGATAAAATGAGAGACATCCGGTTTTTTCCAATTCTGTACAAACCCTTTATAAGAATATGGGCTTGCCGCATGTTTGGTATTTCCGGTTGTCATTATTTCCCCTTTGGAAATTGTGCATTGCACTTTGCCTACCAACTTCCCATACATGATTACGCTCTCACCTTCCTGCATGTCTCGCAGAAAAAATTTATGTTTTGCCGCAACATACTGTGGCAGTATTATCTGGTTTTCTTCCAATGAAAAAGCGGTTCCCGCAGGAATATCCTGTAATGCCACCAACACGTTATCATCCGGATGAATTTTTAAATAAGGAATTGCTTTAGCTTCTGTCATCATAATAATTAAAAATTTTGTAACTCAAAGATTGTATCCATCAATTTCTATTTCACCTTCCGCACTTCCTGGCAGAGGTCGCTGGTGTTCCCACATGAATTTTTCCCATTGCTGCACTTTTTCATTTTTTTTATCCATTTCGTTTTTCTTTTCAAAACTAAAATTATCGTGCACATCCATGATCATAAACAAGCGGGTTTCATAACGATAGATTTCCATATTTTCTATGCCTGATTCTTTTATGGAACTTATTATTTCGGGCCACACTTTTTTATGAATCTGCCCATATTGCCAAATTAATTCAGGTTCATTTTTCAGATCCAATGTCAATGAATATCTTTTCATGAACGGGTTTTTATTTTATAGCCATATACTGCAAATGCAAACACAAATACAAAACAGATCAAGGGAACCATATATGAAAAAGGAGTGGAACGAGATTGAGCTAACGCACCCATGACCAAAGGCACCAAGGCCCCACCAACTACCGACATGATCAGGTAGGACGCGCCTTTCTTAGTATAAATCCCAAGATTTTTGATACCTAATGCAAAAATGGTTGGAAACATAATAGATTCAAAAAAGAAAATAGACATCAATGAATAAACGGATACAATACCCGGCACTGTAACAACTATAAAACATAAACCTATATTTATAAGCGCATATAATGCCAATAGTTTATGGGGCGCAATAGCTTTCATTAACGCGGTTCCTGCAAACCTTCCGGCAGTAAATAATACCATGCTTCCCGAAAGTAAAAAAGCAGCGCGCGTGTTATTAATCCCTATATTTTTTTCGGTGCAATAATTAATAAACAATGCCGCGACGCCTACCTGCGCAGCTACATAAAAAAACTGAGCAACTATTGCCCAAACAAAATGTGTATGTCCAAATAATTTTTTACCCGAATGGCCTTTCGCATCAATAACGAGTTCTTCTTCTTTCACTTCAGGCATCGGGGTTTTAAAAAACAAAAAAGCTACCAATAGTACCACAACCGCAATGGCGAGATATACATATTTCACTGAGTCTAATTCTGATGAGCCGGCAGTAGCAGATTTGCCGCCAAAAAATAATGCACCACCTATAATAGGCCCTAAAAACGACCCGACTCCATTAAAGCTTTGCGCAAGATTCAACCGGAACTCTGAAGTTTCCGGTTTCCCAAGCACGCTAATATATGGGTTGGCAGCGGTTTCAAGAAAAGCTAACCCGCTGGCCAGAATAAATAAAGCCAGGAGAAAAAAGGGAAAGCTTGCATTTTGCGAAGAGGGATAAAAAAGCAAAGCACCCGTAGCATATAACAACAAGCCGGTAATGATCCCTTTTCTGTAGCCCACTTTCTGCATGAAGTAACCAGCAGGCAAAGCAACTAAAAAATAAGCACCAAAATAAGCAGCTTGTAGCAGCGTGGATCGCAGTTTGGTAATATTCAGCGTTTCCTGGAAATGTTTATTCAATACGTCCAGAAGCCCATAGGCAAGCCCCCACAAAAAGAACAAGGAGGTTACCAAAACAATAGGCAATTTATAGTTTCGATTATTCTTCATAAAGACAAACTCTATTAATGGGCAATGACATTTCTAAAATTGATGAATGTACAAATTAAGAATGAAATGGCTGGGCTGGACTCCACACCATTACCTTTCCATTCAACTATATTAGCATTGTCCTTTAATAACCCTTAAACATTCAAAAGTCTTAAAGTACATTTTGCTAAAATTGTTTATTATTTAGCCAAACTTCAATTTATATATCTCTTTTCAAATACCTCTCTTTGCAGAAGAGCCGCTTTAAAATCCGATAAATTATTAAATTATCTGCCAGGTCTGGCTTACTGTAAAAATTTGATTTATAATTAAATTTGAATGAAAAACACTTTTCAGTGAAACCTTTGCTTTAAAATCAAAAGGACTATTTGAAAATATTAACAGATAAAGATTATGAGAAAATTAATTTTTGTGTTCCTTTTGGGAGCCTCCATTACAGTTAAAGCTCAAACTCATTCCTTAGAAAAGATTTGGGAAACCGATACAATTATTCCTGTTCCCGAATCCATATTACCTGATTTTTCCAATCATATTTTATATGTTTCACTTATCAATGGCGGAGGTTGGGTTTCTGATGGAATAGGAGGAGTTGGCAAACTTTCCATGGATGGAAAGCATTTTGATTCTACCTGGATCACAGGATTAAACGCACCCAAGGGACTTGGAAGATTTGGTAATAATATGTATGCAGCCGATAATTCAGTAGTGGTGGTAATCGATATTAAGAAGGGAAAAGTAAAAAAGATAATCCCAATTGAAAATGCAAACGGATTGAATGATATCACTGTCGACAGCAAAGGCATTGTTTATGTCTCAGATTCAAGACAGTCAAAAATATGGAGAATAGAAAAAAATATTCCGACGATTTATTTGGATAAAATGAAAGGTGTAAATGGGTTAAAGGCAATTGGTGAGGATCTCTATATTGGCGAGGGCAAACATTTTATTAAAGCAGATAAAAATAAAAACATAACAAAAATTGCCGAGATGCCAC
>Ga0157372_10000454_pt1 | contig 45020 bp, 36 predicted proteins | sample C55metaG_FD_115307 | JGI IMG/M metagenome (GOLD analysis project Ga0157372, IMG submission 115307) | Corn rhizosphere microbial communities from Kellogg Biological Station, Michigan, USA - C5-5 metaG | ecosystem: Host-associated > Plants > Roots > Rhizosphere > Soil | place: USA: Michigan...
ATGCTGCCGTCCAATACATAACATGAGAAACGAAATGAAGTTCCAACGGCTGATCGTCACGGCAATCGCGGTGATGGCCCTTCCGCTCTCCGTAAAGGCACAGGACGAGCAAGATCTGCAGATACGCGGGCTCACTCGGATCGATACCACAGTGAGACTCGACCGCGGAGGTGCGGTTGATCTTTCACTGATCTCCGGAAAAATCCGCGTCACCGGATGGGACCGCTCCGATGTCAAGATCTCGGCGTCCATTGAAAGCGGCTATTTGCGCTTCAATGCGAACTCATCGCGAGTGAGCCTGAGCGTCGAGGATACCGACAACGACGGCCGCAGAGGACGCAGGCACAATGACGGGGGCGAGGCCAGGTACGACGTATCGGTTCCGCGTGGATCGCGACTCATTCTCGAAGCGGTTTCGGGAGACGTTATTTCGAAGGGATCGCAGGGTGAGATCGAAGCCACGAGCGTGAGCGGCGATGTCGACGTGACCGACGGAGTGCGCTCGGTGAGCGCCGAGTCCGTGTCGGGATCTGTCAACGTCGCTCAAGTGAATGGGAATCTGAGAACGGAGACGGTGAGTGGAGACCTGCGCGCCGAGACCGTGACGGGCGATGTCGAAGCAAGCACGGTGAGTGGCAGCATTCGCCTGGTGGGAATTCAATCGAAGGACGTACGTACCGAGAGTGTGAGCGGTGACATCGTATACAGAGGCAGCATCGAGCCGTCCGGCAGATACAGCTTCGAGTCGCACTCGGGGACGCTGCGGCTCAACATTCCGAAAGGTGCCGGCGCACAATTCAGTGTGGAGACATTCAGCGGCGATCTATCGACTGATTTCCCGGTTACGATTCCGCCAAGTCAGCGAAGGCACGAAGGCCGCGTGGACTTCACAATCGGTGACGGACGGGCAAAGGTTACCGCGCAGACGTTCAGCGGCAGCATAATCATCAATAGTGGCTCAGACTCAACCACCCGGAGAGAAGATGAATAGAACGAGACTTCTGGCGGCTCTCGCCGTCATGCTGGCAGCTCCGGCGATCGGTGCGCAGCAGCAATACGGGCGCGATTCCGATACATGGCGTTGGGACGGACGCGTAGACGCCGGTCACTGGATGAACGTGTTCAACATGAACGGCACTGTTGACTTCGCGCCGAGTCCTGACAACATGGTCCATCTCGTTGCCGAAAAACGGTCGAATGGGCGCGAGATGGACGACATCCACTACGAGGTCGTCCAGGTGGGAGGCAACGTGACGATCTGTGCGATCTGGAACAACAGCTCGCGTTGTGAGGACGGCGAAGTGGAATCGTTTCACCGCAACGGCAACAACGAAAACCACTCTAACGTCAAGTTCACGGTCAGCGTGCCCAAGTCGGTGAAGGTCGGGGCGCACTCGGTGAATGGCGGCGTGTCGGTGCGAGACGTCGGCGCCGAGGTGCGCGCGAACACCGTGAACGGCGGAGTCATTGTCCGGAATGCGACCGGCCCCGTGCGCGCGAACACCGTGAACGGTGGGATAAACGTCAATACGGCGAACGGTCCCGTAACCGCCGAGACGGTAAATGGAAACGTCGACGCGCGAATGGCGTCTCTCCAGGGCGACGAGGACATGAACTTCAAGACCGTGAACGGATCCGTGGCGATTTGGGTTCCTGCACGGTTTGATGCGAACTTCCGCTTCGACACCGTTCACGGGGGAATCGATAGCGATTTCCCGATGACGCTCTCCGGGCGCTGGGGTCCGCGGCACGCGTCGGGCACGATCGGCAACGGCGGCCGTGACGTCAGAGCGAGTAGCGTCAACGGAAGCATCGAGCTCAGGAAGCAGTAGCAGCTCTCCGCAGTTCTGAGCGACAAATAAAAAAGGGAAGCCGTTTGGCTTCCCTTTTTTGCTATGGTGATTTCGTGAGCATTGCGATGGCGTAATCCACGCGATCTGCATCTGGCGTGCCCCCTCTGTCGGCCAGCACCCTCGTGGTGTCTGCACGTGCGGTCAGGGCGAGACGGCGACACCCCACGGCTGCCGGCCGACCCTTATGGTGCGAACGACTCGACCGGCCCGGGCGTCGATGACACTCATCGCATCCGATAGTCCGTCGGCGGTATATACGATTCGGCCGTCATTCGACACCGCGATTCCCCACGGTCGCTTACCGACCGCTATTCGACCAATCACAACGCCCCTGTCGGCGTCAACGACGGAGACGGCGTTGGCGTTGCCGTTGGCGACGTAGATCCGCTTCCCGTCGGGAGAGACCGCGAGACCGACCGGCTTCCCCTGGCGCCCCTCGAGCGGAATCGTCCGGATTACCGAGCGCGACCGTGTGTCGATAACGGATAAGGTGCCCCCAATCTCGGCCGTGACGTACGCGCGCTTTCCGTCGGGAGAAAACGCTACCGCGCGTGGACGCACATCCACCAGGAAGTTCGCGACGACTTTGTTTGCCTTAGCGTCGATCACCGACACGCTGTTGCTCGTTTCGGCGGTCACGTAGACCCAACGGCCGTCGGGCGAGACCGCGACTCCTTCGGGTTCGATGCCGACGATGAGCGTGGCCACGATCTTCCGAGTGGCTATGTCAGTCGCGGAGGTCCAGCTGCCATCTTCATTCGCGGCGTAGAGACGCCTTCCATCTGGTGTGATCGCGAATCTCTCGGGATCGCTACCGGCGGGATAAACGCCATTGATCCGCCCCGAGCCAACGTCGATCGAGACGATTGCATCGCCGCTCGTTTGCACCGTCTTACGGGCGTCGCTGAGCGCGACGAATATCCGGGATCCATCGGGGCTGAACGCAATCCCTCGCGGTCGCTGCGGCACAGTGATGGTGTTCAAGACCTGGAGAGTCGCGCCGTCAATGACGGTTATCGTGTGACCGAGCTCATTGCTGACGGCGATCAGCGAACGGTGTTGTGCGGAGGCGTTTGTCGCCGTCGCGAACACTGTCACGACTACGGCGATCAAAACGTTCAGTCGGAATTGTCTCTGGTTGTGCCTCACTATCGTATGCCCCACGGGCAAGCTCGAGTATTCGTAGCGGAGATGAGGGCGTCGAGAGGACCAGGGGTGCCGCTTCCTGTGGAAATGGCGCTTCTGGCACCGGTCGACCCGACGCCTTGACCCGTGCTTGCGCGCAGCTCCGGAATTGCGCGTAGCGGTGCCCCCGCAGATGGCCGACCTTCGGTGCCACTCCGCCCGCGACTCGCCATGTGGGTTGTCGAGGTTGTCGCGTAGAGTGGCTGTCGCAGCTGATGATCCGCCCGCCGAAAACTTAGTGGCCAACCCTTGTGACCATCGAACTGCGTGTCTGGAGACTCGAGATATGCAAGCAGGCGTGACGGGTCGGTCGATCGCGTTCGCAGCGCCGCCTCGGCGACAAACTTTACCGCCGCCCACCCCGCCCACGCGCTTCCATCCATGCCAGTTCCGTATTTGTCTCTGTAGCGATCGTTGATCTGGCTTGCGCCGTAACGCTCTAGCGTCGGTCCCCACAGAAGTACCGAGTCGGCATCGCGCCGCTTCGTAATCGCTCGAGATGGAGGCCCACCCGGTGAGCGCGAGGCGTTGGCGTACATCTCGTTCGTCGCTTCTATATGGAAGGAAAAGCGGCGGCACGCGGCGCGAAGTGACTGAGCGCGCGACGCGACGTTGAGAAACAGGATGTGGTGCGACTCCGCGAACCGGGACAATGCCTCGGCGTCATCCGCTGAGCTGGCGATCAGGACCTGTACCTGTCGCCTGGATAACAATTGCATCGCCGCGGCCGTTGCAGTCGTGCGAGTGGTCGCCTCATAAAGCTCGACATCGTTGCCGAAAAGATTCGCGGTTTGCTTTGCCTCAGCGGCACCGAGCCGAACGCCGCGCGCGACGGATGCCGAGTTTGTCGATCCATCGGGATTCCCCGGCGTTATCAATGCAATTCGCAGCGCGTTGTGAGCGGTTTGTGCACCCGTTTGGGCGGGCGTTGTCATCGAGCAAACGACAAGGACGGCGCAGAGTCGCGCCAGGTTTTGTTCTAGACCGTACAAACCGCGCATCGTCGGAAGTCCGCGCGTGTGAGACGAGTGCTTGGCGCAGCGTAGCGGATCGGACATTCTACCAATCATCGGAATAGTTTCTGCATTATCGCGTCGCGGCATGAGAGCACTGGTCTTTCTCCGCGACTTTTGCATCAGGTGCAATTGTAGTGCACCGCTCGCTCGGAGCGACACGACTCCGGTCGTTCGATCGTACCTGCGCGGCCGCCTGCGCGGCGACACCATCGGGTTCTTGTGGATTGTCGGGCTGTCGGCGTTGGCCGCGGGATGCTCGGGAAAAAAGCCCGCGCCTGAATCGGCCAAATCGCCAGAAGCTCCAGCTCGCGCGTCCCTCGGTGGACGAAGCAATGGGGGAGCGATCGCCGCCTCTACCGAAGACGGTCAGTGGACTCTGCCAGCGAAAAACTACGCCAGCACGCGCTTCAGCGGGCTCAATCAGATCACGACGAGCAACGTCGGCAATCTGCGACTCGCTTGGACCTTCGAGACCGGAATCCTTCGCGGACAGGAAGCGGCGCCGCTCGTTGTCAACAACACGATGTACATCGTGACCCCATTCCCGAACATGCTTTATGCGCTCGACCTGACAAAGCCCGGCGCTCCGATGAAATGGGTCTATCACCCGCGCCCAATGGCGGCGGCCCAAGGCGTCGCGTGCTGTGATGTCGTGAATCGCGGCGCGTCGTACGCCGACGGAAAAATCGTTTACAACACACTCGACAACCACACGGTCGCGGTCGACGCCGCGACCGGGAAGGAGCTGTGGAATACGAAGGTCGGTGAGATCAATCTTGGCGAAAGCCTGACCATGGCGCCGTTGATCGTCAAGAACAAAGTGATCATCGGAAACAGCGGCGGCGAATTCGGAATTCGCGGTTGGGTAACGGCTCTGGATCTGGCGAGCGGAAAGATTGTCTGGCGCGCGTATCACACCGGACCCGATTCCGCCGTGAAGATCGGTCCACGCTTCAAACCGTTCTACGCTGAAGACCGGAAGCCGGATCTCGGAGTCAAGACCTGGCCAGGAGATACGTGGAAGACGGGCGGCGCCGGAATGTGGGGATGGATTTCCTACGATCCACATCTCAACCTCATTTACTACGGCTCAGCGAATCCCGGTCCCTGGAATCCAGATCAAAGACCCGGCGACAACAAGTGGAGCGCGACGATTTTCGCTCGCGACCCCGACACGGGCGAAGCGGTGTGGGCATATCAAATGAGCCCGCACGACCTCCACGACTACGATGGCGTGAACGAGAACATCCTGCTCGATCTGCCGATCGATGGGCAGACGCGGAAAGTTCTTCTGCACCCCGACCGCAACGGCTACATGTATATGATGGATCGTGGCACCGGCGAAGTATTACACGCCGATCCCTACGGATTCATCAACACCTCCACCGGCGTGGACCTCAAGACAGGCCGTATCCAGTACGCGCAGGGGAAGGATCCGCGCATGGGGGAAGTCGTGCGCAACTCGTGTCCCGCTGCGCCGGGCGTCAAGGACTGGCAGCCCTCCGCGTTTTCGCCGCTGACCGGTCTGATGTACATCCCGCACCAGAACCTCTGCATGGATGTCGAGTCTGTCGAGGCTAACTACATCGCCGGAACGCCGTTCGTCGGAATGAACGAAAAAATATTTGCGGGACCGGGTGGCAACCGTGGCTTGTTCGACGCCTGGGATCCGGTCGCTCGAAAAGTAGTGTGGACCATCAAGGAGAACTTTCCCGTCTGGAGCGGCGCTCTCGTCACGGCGGGCAACGTCGTCTTCTATGGAACCATGGAAGGGTGGTTCAAGGCGGTCGACGCACAGACAGGCCAGGAGCTGTGGAAGTTCAAGACCGGTTCGGGAATCATCGGGCAGCCAATCAGCTACCGTGGACCCGACGGCAAACAGTACGTCGCGATTCTCAGCGGCGTGGGCGGGTGGTCCGGCGCCATCGTTGTCGGCGGAATCGATGCGCGGGACTCCTCTGCAGCGGCCGGCTTCGTCAACGCCATGACGGATTTGCCCGGTGCGACCAACAAGGGTGGAACCCTCTATGTCTTTGCGCTTCCCTGAGCGAAGCGGCGCTGCGCTCCTGCTGGTAGTCTCCTGCATCGGAGCCTGTCGCGCCGCGAACGCGGCGGCGGGCGTGCGCGAGCTCAGGGTCTGCGCGGATCCAAACAACCTGCCATTCTCAGACGGCAAAGAGGAAGGGTTCGAGAATCGGATTGCCGAGGTCGTCGCGAGGGACTTACACGCGAAGCTGACTTACACGTGGTCGGCCCAGCGGCGCGGGTTCGTGCGGAACACACTCAACCAGAATCAGTGCGACGTCCTGATGGGGGTTCCGTCGAGCTTCGAGAGGGCGCGGACGACCATTCCGTATTATCGATCGACCTACGTGTTCGTGACGCGGCGCGACCGTCACCTCCGGATAAAATCGTTCGACGATCCCGCGCTCCGGCGCCTCAGAATCGGCGTCCAGATGGTGGGAGATGATTTTACCAACACTCCTCCGGCCCATGCGCTATCCAAGCGTCAGATAATCTCCAACGTACGCGGCTACAGCGTGTACGGAGATTATCGTCAGCCAAATCCGCCTGCTCGCGTCATAGATGCCGTAGCGAACGGCGATGTGGACGTGGCAGTAGCGTGGGGACCATTGGCTGGCTACTTCGCGCAGCATGAGGCAGCGCCACTCGAAATCACTCCGGTGTCTCCACAAATAGATCTGCCCTTCCTGCCATTCGTGTTCGACATCTCGATGGGCGTGCGACGCGGGGACGACGCTCTGCGGGACGAGCTCAACGCGGTGATACTTCGGAGAAAAACCGAGATCGATCGCATCCTCGATCAGTACGGCGTGCCCCGCGCGGCGCCCGCGCCGGGGGGATCTGCCTCATGACGCGCGGAAATCCGGAACGCGTAGCTGCCGCGACTTTGTTAGTCGCGCTCGTCCTCCTCGGCTGCAAACGCGAGCAGCGGCGGTTCAGCGATATGTCCCGACCAACGGCTTCTGACAACGGGATCATAATGAGCGAGCTCCAACCTGGGCCCGCTGTGATTCACAGCGCCGTCCAGAATTCGTACGACGACAACGCCTACGCTGTAGCCGAGGGAAAGCGGCTATTCGATCAGATGAATTGCTCTGGATGTCATTCTCATGGTGGCGGAGGAATCGGACCTCCGCTCACAGACGATGACTGGATATACGGCAGCGATCCGCAGAACATCTTCGCCACGATCACGGAAGGACGGCCCAATGGGATGCCGTCATTTCGCGGCCGAATCCCTCCCCAGCAGATATGGGAGTTGACTGCGTACGTCCGGGCGCTGGGTGGACTTCAGGGAAAGGCGATTCGGACGACGCGCGACGACCATATGATGTACAAGGAATCGGAACAGGCTCGCAACAAGGGCCATCCGTCGCCGACGTTCGTTCCGAGCAAATGACCTGCGCACGGCCTCGCATCCCATGCGAATCGAGTGTTCGGCACTCGGTCATCGCGCTGGCGATCGCGCTGAGTGGGTGCTCAGGCATTCAGTCAGCGCTCGATCCAAAAGGCCCGAAGGCGGCGGGAGTCCTTCATCTCACATGGTTCCTTGTCGGGACGGCGGCCGTCGTCTATGTGGTCGTCGTCGCAATGCTTGTCTGGGTTCTTCGCCGCGGATCGCAGTCACCGGTGGATCTCGATCCGAAACTCGGCACCGAAGTCACAGAGCACCACGGCGGTATGAAGACATGGGTTGTGTCCGCTACCGTGATGACCACGATCATCCTGATCGGTTTCGTATTCGTCGATCTCTCGACGGCGCGTTCATTGTCGACGGTAGGAGGCGCGGCACCTCTCCGGATCGATGTCGTCGGACATCAATGGTGGTGGGAAGTGAAATACCCGGACCCCAACGATCCTCAAAACGACATCGAGACGGCGAACGAGATCCACGTGCCCGTCGGGCGAGCCGTTCTCATCAAAATGAAGTCCGGCGATGTGATCCACAGTTTCTGGGCGCCCAATCTCGACGGCAAGAAGGATCTGATTCCTGGCCATGAGACAGTCACCTGGTTTCGCGCCGATACGGTCGGTGTATACCGCGGCCAATGCGCTGAGTTTTGCGGCTACGAGCACGCGAAGATGGCGTTTTACGTTGTGGCCGAGCCCCGGATCGAGTTCGAGCGGTGGCTTGCTCAGCAAAGAGCGGAGGCATCGACTCCCGGTGATTCGTTGGCGCAGGGGGGCGAGCGTGTGTTTCTGTCGAGCAGCTGCGCGATGTGCCACAGCATTGCTGGAACCGGAGCTGGGAGCAACAACGGGCCCGACCTCACCCATCTCGCCAGTCGACGGACGATCGCCGCCGGGACTCTTCCCAACACCGCGGCAAATCTGGAGAGCTGGATTCTCGATCCCCAGATGATCAAGCCAGGTGCGAAAATGCCGGCGAATCGGATCGACCCCCAGTCGTTGCGCGCGCTGGTCGCCTATCTCCAAGAGCTGAAATAAGTGGCCCACGCATACGCACTACCGTCGCCCAACGAGCCTGACGATCGTCGAAGATTCATTTCAGAGGCGGAAGAGCAGGATGTGCGGACACGTCTCGAGCAGTCCTGGGAGGAAGGCTCGGGTCTCTACGCCTGGCTGACGTCGACCAGTCACAAGTCGATTGCAAAACGGTATATCGTCACCGCCCTTGTGTTCTTCGCGCTCGGCGGAATCGAGGCGGCTGTGATGCGGGTGCAGTTGTCGAGACCCGAAAACCATTTCGTCGGGCCCGATCTGTACAATCAGATATTCACCGTGCACGGCAGCACCATGATGTTCCTGTTCGCCGTACCGGTGATGGAAGCGATCGGGCTCTACATGGTGCCGATCATGATCGGCACGAGGAATGTCGCCTTTCCGCGTCTCAACGCGCTCGGATACTGGATGTATCTGATCGGCGGGGTGCTGCTGTACGTCGCGTTCTTCTCGAATACCGGCCCTGATGCGGGATGGTTCGCGTACGTGCCGCTGGCCGGACCCGCCTACTCGCCCGGCAAACGGATCGACATCTGGGCGCAGATGATCACGTTCACGGAGATCGCGGGTCTGATCGGAGCGGTCGAGATCATCACAACCGTCTTCAAGCAGCGCGCGCCGGGAATGTCGCTCAATCGCATCCCGCTCTTCGTCTGGTCAGAGGTGATCATGTCGTTCATGATCATCTTCGCCCTACCTGCAATCGTCATCGCGAGCGGAGCCCTTGCCGCCGACCGATTGGTCGATACGCATTTCTTCAATCCGGCAGAGGGCGGCGACGCGCTGCTGTGGCAACATCTCTTCTGGTTCTTCGGGCATCCCGAGGTCTACATCATCCTCATTCCCGCGCTGGGGATGATCTCGTCAATTGTCACGACGTTCACTCGGCGCAGCATCTTTGGGTATCCGGCAATGGTGCTGTCGTTGATAAGCACTGCGTTTCTGGGCTTCAGCCTGTGGGTCCACCACATGTTCGCCACGCCGTTGCCGCAGCTGGGCCAGAGTCTTTTCACCGCCGCGAGCGCAGCAATCGCAATTCCAACCGGTATTCAGATATTCTGCTGGATGGCGACGATCTGGTCTGGGCGGCCGCGGTACACGACAGCGTTCATGTTCGTGATCGGATTCGTCCTGCTTTTCGTTCTCGGCGGACTGAGCGGCGTCATGATCTCGTCGATTCCCTATGATCTACAGGTGCATGACACGTTCTTCGTCGTCGCGCACTTTCACTACGTGCTGATAGGCGGGGCCGTGTTCCCGCTCTGGGGAGCCTTCTATTACTGGTTTCCCAAAATGACGGGCAGGCTATTGAGCGAGAGAGCAGGGAAGTGGAACTTCTGGCTGTTCTTTGCAGGAGTGAACCTGACCTTCTTCCCCATGCATTTCCTGGGTCTGATGGGGATGCCCCGGCGCGTCTACACTTATCTACCCGAGATGGGTTGGGGCAATCTGAATCTCGTTTCAAGCATTGGCGCGGTAGTAATCGTGGCGAGCGCTATCGTTTTCGTCGGTAACGTGGTGGTCAGTCTCCGGGGCGGAACTCCGTCCGGAGACAATCCTTGGGGTGCAAGCACGCTCGAGTGGGCGACTCCTTCTCCAGCTCCGATCTACAACCATCTCTTCATACCGATCGTGAATGGACGCGAGCCATTGTGGACCAATCCACCGGGCGAATTACCCGTCGTTACAGGATTGCGGACGGACCGACACGAGGGCCTCATCACGAGCCTGATGGATGCCGAGCCGGAGCACCGGTATGAGTTCAAGCAGCCGACGATCCTGCCCCTGATTCTCGCTCTCGCGGGCGGGGGATCTATCATCGTGGCGATTTTCACCCCTTGGGGCGTTACAATCGGCGCTGCGCTGACGCTTCTGATTCTCTTTTGTTGGTTCTGGCCGACGATATCTCCCGACCACGATACACCCCGCCGGCACCCGAGGGAAATGCCGTGAAGCGACGTCCAGCTTTCGACGCGGCCGCGCTTCCCGATCAGGGATTCAGTCATCACGCCCCGATCTGGTGGGGCAACACGCTGATGATGATGATCGAAGGCGCGGGATTCGCGATTCTCGTGGCGACCTATTTCTACATCCGCCACAACTTCGATACCTGGCCGCCGGCGAGGACGGAGCTTCCCGCTCTTCCGATACCGACGCTCAATGTCGCAATTCTGGTCGTGAGTATTCTGCCGATGTGGTACGTCGCGAAACTCGCTCTCAAACACGACAAGCCGAGGACAATCGGTGGCCTGCTGCTCCTCTGCGTGGTGTTCGGGGTCGTGGCGGCGGTGCTCCGGATCTTCGAGTTCAAGGCCGTCCACACGCGGTGGGACACGAATGCTTACGGATCGATCGTCTGGTCGATCCTCGGGATTCATTTCGCGCACATCCTCGCTGCTACGCTCGAGACCCTGATAATCGGAATTCTGATGTTCGTTGGTCCCATCGAAGAGAAGCATTACGTCGACATAACCGTGAACGCGGTCTACTGGTATTTCGTAGCTCTATCCTGGGTCGCGTTGTACACCGTCATATTCCTGCTTCCGAGATTCCTATGACGGCCACGGCTCATGGCAATCGCGGAGCCCGCGATGGTTCGCACACCGCCGCGTCGCTCGCCTTGTGGTTTGGGATGCTCGGAGGCCCTACCGCTGCGTTTCTCAATGTCGCGCTCAGTTATCTGGTAGTGGATCGCGCATGTATCGCCCGAAGCTCGATTGCGATCCATGTTTTCATGGGCACGTTCTTTCTGCTCGCGGTGATCGCCGGCGCGACTTCGTGGTTGTTTCGTACACGCGCGGGCAACTGGTCGGACGACGCCGGCGGGATGTTGGCCCGCAGCCGCTTCATGGCGACGGTCGGCCTTCTGACGAGCGCGATCTCTATCGTCGCGATCCTCATGCAATGGATTCCCGTGTTCTTCATCGGCGCGTGTCAGGGATCGTGATGCTTGCTCCGGGCTGGAGCTGGCATCCGATGGTGCTGATTTGCCTGGCACTCTCGGCGTGGTTTTACATCAAGGGCACGGCGAGACTGTGGCGCGCATCGACTCTGGGAGCCGGTGTTGGAACGTGGGAGGCAGGCAGCTTTGCGTCGGGGTGGATCGTTCTCGTCATCGCACTGGTATCGCCGCTTCACGAGCTGGGCGACGAGCTCTTCTCCGCGCACATGGTTCAGCACGAGTTGCTGATTTCCGTTAGCGCGCCACTACTCGTTCTCGGACGACCCCTCATTCCATTTCTGTGGGCGTTGCCGTTGGACTGGCGTCGAACAGCGGGTGGATGGTCGCGGAGCAGAGTCGTCAACACACTCTGGCGAAGGAGCAGCACCCCAGCAGTCGCATTCGCACTGCACGCCCTGGCGCTCTGGACATGGCACATGCCGCGGCTCTATCAGGCGACATTGACGAGCGAGCTGATTCACGCGCTTCAACACACGTGCTTCCTGTTGACCGCGATCCTCTTCTGGTGGACGATTTTCAATGCGCGCGGTGGCCAGGTTCGTCGGGGCGCAGCGGTGTTCTATCTGTTCGCGACGTTGCTGCAAACTGGCGCTCTCGGTGCCTTGCTGACCTTTAGCCCGACACTCTGGTATCCGGCATACGCGGCCACAGCCGCGAGGTGGGGAATCACTCCGCTCGAAGACCAACAGCTCGGCGGATTGATCATGTGGATACCGGGAAGTCTCGCCTACATCGCGGCGGCGCTCGCCATTTTCGCGCACTGGCTGCGTGAATCCGAGAGAAGATCGTTGCGGCGCGAACAAGCGATGCTCGGCGTTCGCGCGCTCGTCTTGTCGTTGCTGGGTCCCGCTCTCGTCGCGGCAAGCAGACTGACGCCAATGTAAACCGAGCGCTGGGAGCCCGGCTCGTAGAACTTGCCAGCGGCTGCATTGACGCTGACGGAAGAGACGTATCGCGTGTTGAAAAGGTTTTGCGCTCCGAGCGTAACCTCCACTCCAGATCCATTCCATATCGCGCTCGACACCACCCGCGCGTTGAAGATCGCGTAGCCGGGAGAGCTCTCTGAATTCCTGTCATTGACGAACATCCTGTCGGCGAGCGTCGACTCGGTCACGAGCGTTCCGAACCGCGTGCGTACAGCGGCGCTGGCCTCGAGGGTTTGACGCGGAATGCCGGGTATGCGGTTGCCCGCGTAGTGCGCGGTGTCCACGGTAAAATCGACGAAGCGATAATTCGCGTAGGTATAAGCGCCGCCGAGCTCCACCTGCTTGACCGTTGTGCCGAGTCCCAGCTCGAGTCCGCGGCGCGACGTGCGGCCGGCATTCCGGAAGTATCGCCGCCCATTGCCGCCGGGAATGTCGAATGGAATCAGCTCGTCGTGAACGCTGGTCGCGAACAAAGCGGTGTTGTACTGCAGTCCGTTGGTGCCGATGCCCTTGAGGCCGGCTTCATATGTCAGCGACCGTTGCGGCTTCAGGTCGCGATTGATTCCTGCGGCACCGCTCGGCTGATTTCCGAGCTCTGTGGCGGTGGGCGTCTCGAACGCCGACGAGACGTTGGCGTAGGCGCTGTGCGATGGAGAAAGCCGGGCGAGAATCCCGACCATCGGACTCACGGCATCGAGCAGGCGTTCACCCGAGTCGTCCGGGTTTGTCGCGGCGATGAGCCTGTCCTTCACGCGAAATCGTACGGCATCCGTGCGCGCCGATGCAGTGAGTGTGTAGCGGTCCATGAAATCCAGCTCGTCCCGCAGATAGGAGCCCCACGATGAAATTAGTTCGCGCTGATTGAGCGTCACCGAGCCGCGTTCGACTCCAGGATTCGGGCAAGTGGGTGTTGGAACTGTCGGAGTGGGAACGTCATTGCAGTTGGTGTAATTCAGACGCAGGTCGTTTTGCCGCTGCAGTTCTGTACCGGCGGTGAACCGCTGCTCGAGCCCGAGCAGGGAAAAAGGAAGGGTTGCACGCAGATTTCCGCCGGAAATCGAACGCCCGACATCGACCACGGCAAAAGTCAGCGGATTGTGGAGTGTCCGCGTTCCGACGTAAGCCGATGCCTCGAACTTTCCGCTAGCAACGTTGTGGCGTCCAGTCAGGCCAAGCTGGGACTGTGTCACTGCCTTCCGCGCCTGCTTTCTTACCGAGAGAGGGTCTGCCAGCCGGGGGTCGGTTTCGAATTGTGCCCGGGTGATCGCGCCGGGGTTCTGCGCGACCGGGGTATTGACTCCGAGCCATTCCAGAGCGTACGAGCTGGCCGAATCGTCACGAGAGATCCTGGCAAAACCGTTCGTCATTCGTTGGCGTGAATAGTTGCGATACCCGTCGCTTTCAGTTCGGGCGACGTTCGCCTGATATGCGAATCCGTCGGTCATTCCTCCCGCCTTTCCTGCCAATCGACGAGTGTCAAACGCTCCGTCCGACACGCGCAGTCCACCGGAGACAGGAACCGGGGGTGGGTCGGCGGTCCGAATGTCGACGACCCCACCTCCGGCATTTCCATAGAGGGAAGACGAACTGCCGCGCATCACTTCGACGCGACCGACGGATTCGAGGTCGAGATAGTCAACGGGGGTCTGGCCGTCTGGAAGAGTCAACGGAATCCCGTCCCGGAGCACTCGAATCCCTCGCACGCCAAACGCCGAGCGCGCGCCAAAGCCGCGAATGGAGATTCTGGGGTCCTGCGATGGATTGTTGCGGTTGGAGACCGAGAGCCCCGGAATCAGCCACAACGCGTCGTCCAGCGAGAGATGCCGTTGTCCCGGACGCAGAGAATCCGGAATCTGGACCGTGACAGCGAATGGCAACTCGAGCGGCGACCTGTGCACCCCGCGCCCGACTTCCACCACTACCGGCGCGAGACGCGTCGCTGCGGTATCCTGAGCTGATGCGCCATTAGGATGGACGGCAATGCTACACGCCGTCGCAACGCTGATAAGAGCGCGTAAGTTCATGCTCCTATATAGCGGGCGGCGCAGGCCTGCTCAACCGGCTTCTAGCCTTCGTCCAGCACCTTTCTTACGGTTTGCAGGAGGGTTTCAGACGTGAAAGGCTTTTGCAGGAAACTCTTCGAAGGCTCGATGAATCCACGCCGAATGATGTCATCGTCGGTGTAGCCAGACATGTAGAGGGACTTCATCGTTGGACGAATCCCAGACAGACGCTCCACGAGACCTCGACCGTTCATTCCCGGCATGACGACATCGGTCAACACCAGATCGATCTTGCCTGTCTCGTTCGAAGCGATGTCCATCGCCTCACGTCCATGCTGTGCCGACAGCACGCGATAGCCTTGCTTCTCAAGAATGCGTGATGCGAGTCCGCGCACCGCTGCTTCATCCTCAACGAGGAGGATCGTCTCCGATCCTCGCGCGGCTTCCTTGGTCGCTGGCTTGTATTCGGAGGGCTGAAAAGCCGCGGCGGCACTGACCTCCGGAAAATAGAGCTTGACCGAAGTCCCGTGTCCTGCCTCGCTGTAGATCCAGACGTATCCGCCCGACTGCTTCACGATTCCGTAAACCGTGGAAAGACCAAGTCCGGTCCCCTTTCCCGCTTCCTTGGTCGTGAAGAAAGGATCGAACGCGTGCTCTCTGGTGTCCGCGCTCATTCCGACGCCGGTATCTGTCACCGAAAGCATTACGTAGCGCCCGGGTACGACTGGGGCGTGCTCGCTCGTGTAGGCCTCGTCGAGATCGACGTTCTTTGTTTCGATGGTGATCGTGCCACCCTGCGACATCGCGTCGCGCGCGTTCACGACGAGATTCACGAGGATCTGCTCGAGCTGACCGGGGTCCGCGACAAGGTAACCGCGCGCTCCGCAGCTCGACGCAATAAGGATGTCCTCGCCGATCAGTCGTCTGAGCATGGGCTCGACAGTGGCTACAACGGTGTTCATGTCGAGCACTCTCGGCTGCAGAATCTGCTTGCGGCTGAATGCCAGGAGTTGCTTGGTGAGTGTCGATGCGCGCTCGGCGGCGCTCCTGATCTGCTTGACATCGTCACTGCGCGGATCGTCAGGATCGAACGCCTCCATGATGATCTCGGTGTTCAGCCTGATCACGGTGAGCAAGTTGTTGAAATCGTGCGCGATGCCTCCGGCGAGACGTCCAACCGCATCCATTTTTTGCGACTGGCGGAACTGTTCCTCCAGATTGCGCCGCTCGGTCAGATCGATCGACACTCGAACGTAACCAACTACAACTCCTCGCGCGTCGCGTACTGGAGCCGTAGTGAGAAGCGCCGGGAACGCCTTCCCGGTTTTTCCCTGAACGAGATACTCGCCAGTCCAGCTTTCACCACCGACGCCGCGCTGGCCGATCTCGCCGCCGTGATCCCGAAGAAATGGGGATGGCGTCAGCTCGTGTATCGGCTTGCCGACCGCTTCTTCCGCGGCCCACCCGTAGAGATTTTCGGCGAACGCGTTCCAGAAGATCACGATCCCTTCCGGATCCGTGGCCACGACCGCCTGTTGCACCGCGTTCAGTAGCTGCGCCTGGAACCGGATAGCTGCTTCCGAGCGCGAACGCTCGGTTACATCCGTCATCGCGCCGATCATTCGAGTCGCGGTCCCCGCGCTGTCACGCGCGATGTAGCCGCGATCCACGACGTTGGCATAAGTGCTATCGCCGCGCCGATAGCGGTACGAATCGCTCCAGCTCGTGCCGCCGTGGTCGAGGACTCCGTGAAGTCCGGCGACCACTCTCTCGCGGTCTTCCGAGTGAATGTGATCATACCACCACTGAATCTCCGGAAAAATCTTGTTCTGACGGTGGCCGAAAACGTGTTCGACGGAGTCGTTCCAGACCAAGGCGTTCGTTTTGATGTCCCAATCCCAGATGACGTCGTTCGTGGCCCTGGCGACGAATTGAAAGCGCTCGTCGGTGGACCGGACTGCCCGCTCCGCCTTTCTCTGGTCCGTTACGTCGACGACAATACCCACCGCGGCGACCACGGCTCCAGTGGCATCCTGCACAGGTGCTGAGCTCATGCGAACGTAGCCATCCGTACCATCACCGCGGAGAATCCGAATCTCCTCTCCGCGCACGGCTTCGCCTGTTATCACTGTGCGCGCCAACGGCCATTCGAGGGCGGCGAGCGGTGTGCCGCTCTCGCGAAACCCCACCCACTCGTTGTAGCTATTCAAATTCGGGGACGGTGTGAACGCCGTGCGGAATATTTCGGTCATCTGCGCGTTCACCGAGATCAGCCTCCCCGACGGAACCTCGGCCACGACGACACCGACCGGCATCTGCTGCTGAACCGCGTGGGCGAGCGTCCTCTCGGCGATCAATCGCAGTTGTGCGTCGTGAACGGCGCGGCATGCCACGCGGCGCTGGATTTCAGCCATCACTGCTGCCGAAAGCGCGGTCAGCGCGCTGATGTCGCGCTCGGTCCATTCCCGAGGTGCGTCGTCGTAGGCGCACAGGGAACCAAGCACGTATCCCTCATCGGTCGTGAGAGGTACCCCGGCGTACGCTCTGCCTCTGGCGTTCCGGTCAGCGAACGCGGGGTCCGCTTGGACATCCGAGATGACGACAGGGACTCCCGTGCAAACCACATCCTGACACAGTGAGAGATCGAGCGGATGCCACCCTACCGACGGCGCGCCGTTCTTGCTTGCAACGCTTTTGATGTACTGGCGGTTGACGTCAACGAGCGAGATCAGAACGGTGGAAACGCCCAGGAATTGAGCGGCCAGACGCGTGAAGGCATCCAGCCGATCTTCTGCAGGTGTATCGAGGAGGCCCGTGTTGTGGAGCGCAGCGAGCCGGACGGGGCTCGTCAATGCCTGTTGGTTGGGCAAGAAGGGAATGAGGAGAAGAGAATTCCGACGCTTAAGTCAACCGTAACGCGCTGGAGAAGCTACTCTTACGACGAGGGAACACTGCAAGAATCACAGCAGAAACCCGCGTGATTGAGGACCTTTGGTTACCTGAGCGAGGGTGAATCGACGAAAGGCCTCCCGACGTCTTTAGCAGGACCTTGCGAATCACTCCTATCGTTGTCAGATGGCGTTCAGTCTCGCGGAGAGAGGGGGATCGTAACCGTGAACGTTGATCCGACGTCGACCTCGCTGCGCAACTCGATGTCGCCGCCCATGCCCCGCGCGAGCCCACGGCTGATAGCCAGACCCAGACCCGTACCCTCGGTGGTGCGTGTCAGCCCACGATCGAGCTGCACGAATGGCTCGAATACGAGTGCTTGCTTGTTGCTGGGGATGCCCGGTCCGTTGTCCTCGACGTGAATCGAGACCGATTCTCCCTTGAATGTGCATGAGAGCCGGATACGGCCTTTTTCCGGTGTGAACTTCACGGCGTTCGAGAGAAGATTGATTAGTATCTGGCGGAGCTTGTCGGGGTCAGTGCGTGCATAAGTATTACCCGGCGGTGGGTCGCACTTATATATCAGTGACTTGGCCCGCGCGAGGGAGCTCACGACTGCTTCGAGATCTCCGATGAGTGCGCGGAGCGGCACATCGATGATGTCGTACTTCAGCTCGGTCGCTTCGAGACGAGTGAAGTTCAGAATGTCGTTGATGATGCCGAGCAGGTGCTCCTGGCTCCTTTTGATTCGGGCAAGGTCAGCCTTCTGTGCCCGAGTGAGCGGTCCCCGAAGCTCCATCTCGAGGAGATCGACATACCCGCCGATCGAGTTGAGCGGGGTCCGCAACTCGTGACTCATTACGGTGAGAAACTCGGCCTTCGATCTGTTTGCGGAGTCGGCGGCAGCCCACGCTTTCTTGGCCTCACTGATGACGGCGCGCAATTCCTCGTTGGTGAGGGCGAGCTCGTGGGCCAGCTCGCGGGCCTCATTGGTCTGGTGCTCGAGCTTGCGGGCCTGATCCTGAAGGAGCGTGTTGCTCTCTTCGAGGGCTGCCATGCGCGCAGCCGCCACCTGGCGCTGGCGGGACATCCTCACAGCACGAATAACCGCGTTGACCTTTGAGAAGGTGAATGGCATCATCGCGCCCGCAGTACGGGGTACTTGGATGACGATTCTTTGCTGAATGGAGGCACCGTCCCTGACCGCCTGCCATCGCGGATCGCCCCGGCAGAGGGTTAACGCACATTTGTGATGTCATTTCGCGATTCCCCGGACCTGGGGAGGGCACGAGTATGCTGCCTGAATCGTCCGTTGTATCTTCAAGGCCGGCAAGACCCGGTAGCTCAGTTGGTAGAGCAACGGACTTTTAATCCGTAGGTCGTGGGTTCGAAACCCACCCGGGTCATTTCACACTACATTTTCGACGATTCCTGACTGGCAAATTCGTCAGCACTCGAACCGTAACCCCGTCACTCATGGCAAAACGCAAGAAGGACAGGGAACCCGAGCTCGCGCGTGCGCTCAACGCGGTGCGACGGCTGGTACGTGGACTTCGCTCGGCGGCCGAGGCTGTTGAGCGTGAATTGAGCGTTAGTGCAGCGCAGCTGTTCGTGCTGAGAGAGCTCGATCAGGTACCAGATCAATCAGTGAAGGATCTCGCGGCGGTGACGATGACGACCCACAGCACCGTGTCACAGGTCGTCGGTCAGCTGATAACGAAGGGCCTCGTTACGCGTACGCCAGATGCCTCCGACGGACGTCGCGCTGTGCTTCGCGTAACCCGCCAGGGCGCGGCCCTCGTGAGAAAATCTCCCCGAGTCGTTCAGGCGGATCTCATAGAGGGTTTCGCGGTGTTGCGCCCGACAGAGCGTCGCAATCTCGCGAACGGATTGGAGAAATGGCTCGCTGTGTCGGGATTCGCGCACGTCACATCGAGAATGTTGTTCGACAAGCCGCTCCTCGCCAAGCGCAAATCAAGGGGAAAATGAAAGAGGGGCGTCTCGCGACGCCCCTCTTTCAATCCAACCGCTTATCACCTGATTAGGTGCAGGTGATTACACCGTTCTCATTTCGCAGGACTGCTTCCCTGCGAGTACGCAGAAGTTGGGTTCGATGTTCGCTTCGTTCGTTTCCGGAATTTGCGCACATGCGAACTTCTGTGTATTTGACGACCACGGGGCGGGGCAGGCAACGGTAAATGCGTCGGTACCGACGTATTTACGATTTGTTCACGCGGCGAGGGCCTTAAGGCTTTTTCTCGGGCGGCGGCGGGGGCGCGCCTGGAGGTGCACCAGGGGCCGGGCCGGTTCTGTTCTCACCTGAGGGCGTTGAGGGCTCCGCGCCGTTCGTGGGGGGCATCAAGGAACGCTGAATCCCGCCTTCCACCCTACGCATCAGGGCAACGAACGCCGTTGCCGCGTACGGCTCGAATTCCGTTCCCGACCGCTCCTCGATGTACGTGATCACACGCTCGGCTTCCCACGCGTCGCGGTACGGTCGCTTGGTTCGCAAAGCATCGTACACGTCGCAGACGTGAACGAGGTTGCTGGCCTTGTGGCAGGCGCGCCGGTAATGGTGCGTCGGATAACCGTGGCCGTTGATCATGATGTGGTGCTCGTGAGCTACCGCCGCCGCCAGGTCGAGCCGACGACCGCTCTCGATGATCATTTTTGCTCCCTCGACAGGGTGCGCCTGCATTACCTGTCTCTCCTGATCGGTCAGCTTCCCCGGCTTGTTGAGAATATCCTGCGGGATGTGCACCTTGCCGAGGTCGTGGAGCAATCCCGCGATGCCGAAGGTGCGAATGTCCTGCTGCGCCAATCCGATCGATTCGGCCAGGGCCATCACCAGGACCGACACGTTCAGCGAGTGCGTCGTCGTGTATTCGTCGAATTCCCGCAGCTGGAGCAAGGGAAGTATCATCTGCTGATCGCCGTGCATTGCCATCGAAAGCGATCGGACCACTGCTTCCGCTTCGGCCAGCGGCAACCTGCCACGCTGCTGTACGTCCAGGTGCATCGACTTGATCGACTCGATTTCCTCGTGGAGCGTGTAGGAAATCGTTGCGATTGGCGTCGGAGCGTCGATTGATTCCTGCAGCTCTTTCGTTTCTCCTCGAATGCCGAGCGCGCCGACTTTAATTCCCGTTGGTCGGGTGGTCCTCGCTTCCGTGGTGTCGATGAATGACAGCGTGATGCGCGCCATCATCTCCTCGAGAAACTCTTCGTACTGTTCGCGGGTGACGCTGCTTTCTAGCTCTATCCGCTGCACTCCTGCCTGAGCGAGGCGCGTACCCCATTCCCAGTCACCCAGCTCACGCAGGGCGGTATCGTGGTAGATGGTTTCTTCGCCGAGAAACGAAAAGCGGGGAGTCGGATCGTTATGCTGGAGGTCCTGGAGGCACCGGTACGATCGGTCGACGGCGCGCTCCCGCGCGGGATGCCCGTCGTTGTAAAGCGCCATCGTCGAGACCGCCTGACCGAAAGACACGAGGAAGCGAATCGGATCGCTCATTCTTCCGGTACCGACGGCTGACCTGTCGTGCTTCGGGCCCGAGCTACCTTCGCCCGAACCTCGGGATCTCGACTCTGTTCGGCGAGCTTGAGTACAGACTCCGCGGAGGGATGGTTGCGCCAATGGGTCGCGATCATGCTCAGCGCTGCCATCATTTCCGGTGTCGATGCGCGGAGCTTCGGCCTCCTCGCCCACTGAGTTTCCGTCGCGACGAAACCCAGAAGCCACGCCAGTGTCTCGGGCGAGTGCCGCTGAGCGACGATTCGGATGCCCATCGTGCGAAGCTGTGAGTCGAGCTCACCGCGATCTACGCGCTGGCGGATCAAATCGATTCCGGCGGGTGGACATTTTTCCTGAGCGATGGTGAGACCAGCAAAAACCACCCGGTCATCCGGGTCCGAAAGCGCGCTCATGATGGTCTCGTCGCGCTCTGTCGCATTGCGCAGGAGTAGTCTCACCGCTTCGCGCCGAACCAGCGCTTCTTCGCTGTCCAGGTAGCTCCGCGCGGAAAACCCGGAGGGCAGAGCGCCGAGCCGCCCGAGTTGGGCAAGCAGCTCACGCTGCATCGCGGGAGGGGCATCAGGAATTCGCTGCGCCATTGTGGAGCCCACATCGTCGCCCAAGGACTGCAGCAGATCGTAAAACTGTGCGCGCGTTTTTGCGTCCTCGAAAACTGCGGCAACGGCGAGCAGCGTTGGAGCCGCTCCGATTCCAATCCGCTTCACGAAGCGAGTAACAAGGGGCATGTCGATGCGGGGCTGCTGGAGCAGAGAGTCGAGAACCCGCTCCCCTTTCAGAAACTCCCAGACTGGCGCACCCGCCTCCGCGGTCGGGGCGCGCTCTACCAGATCCAACAGGACCTCGGCTCGTCCGGCTCTGCACAAGTCGGTCATCGCCGCCTGGACCTGCGGTCCCATCGAGCCCACCTCGATCGCGATTTGAACCATGCGCTCGGGCTCGATGTCGGTGGGAATCGCATCGTTCGACGCCTTGGTGGCTGGCTTTCTGGAGCTCGACATACTCTCCAGTGCTTGTCGATACGCCTCGGGGTTCGGGTCGTCGAGGCTCCAGTCATCGACCAGCCGGCGCATTACATCGCGAATCGTCGGGTCAGTTCTGGCCCGCGGTCCGTCGGCGGATGGATGGTGCGCGAGCTTCGAGAGCATCCGCAGCATTGAGTGGGACACGGTCTGTCCCTCCGCGGCCGATGCCGCCTTTACCAGATCGATCACCGCCTCGACAGTGATCCCTTGGGAAGCGTCGAGCAGAAAGCGACGCCGCTGGGCTTTGTCCCCGCCCATCTCGAGGAGCCGTTCGAGTGTCGACTCTTTGAGCGACCCGACAAGGCGTGATACGCGCTTCTGCAATCCAGCGGCTTCCGGACCCTCCGCGGTCTTGAGCTCCTCGCCAATCTGGAGGAGGTACCCGACGATGACCTGATCGTACGCCTCTTCTCGCTGGTGCTCGTCGATGGCGCGAGCGACTGTGGCCGGCTCGAGCGCGCTGTCGTCGTCGTGATCTTCGCGCCTCTTCTCCGCCGGGCCCGAGGTGTCTGAAACGAGCGCCGCCCGGGCCAGTCCGATCCAGAGCTGGGTGGCGCGTCCCGCCGCCATGTGATCCGTGCTCCGCTCATCGTCCGGGTCGTCTTCGATGAGCTGCAGTCGATCATAAGTGAGTGGAAAGAAACGCACGTGCGGCCAAAGCTCGCCCACGCGCTCGATGTCGAGACCGATGGGGGTCTGCGACCGTATGGGGTCGACAGCGAGCGCAGCCAGGGCATTCCCCAGCTCCTCACGCCCGATTCCGCGAATGAACTTCACCGCGCCGATGTGGTGGGCGTGCAGACGCATCGCGAGTTCCTTGAGCACGGCGTTCAAAGGGTCAGTCGCGACGCCTTCGATTATCAATTGCCTGCGGGCGACACCGATCGACAGAGACTCACGGTCGCCGACGAAGAGAGTTCCCAGTCGATTAGCCACTCCATCTACCGCTCCGTGAAGAAGCGGGTGGCTCTCCGGATAGATCGCGTGCTTGTTCAGTGTGATCGACAGCTCGACGAGAAAGTCGGCGAGCTCGCGCGACAGCGTGGCAACACCCGGCTTGGGGGCATTGGCGGCAGGCGCGGCTGGAGCCGATGGCGCCGATGGCGCGTCCGGAGCGGAAGGCCCCGCTGGCGCGGATGGCGGAGCTCCCTGTGACGGGTTCGTCATTGGGTCGGCGTACGAGTACGCCTCAACGGAGACCGGAGAATGGAGTGTCGCAGCGGCATTACAATACTCACCATGGGTCCGGGGTACGCCAGTGTCGAAGTTGCTCAGCGCCGAAGCTAATTTTTTGCGATGGAAGCGGATACCTACACGACGCGCTGGCGGGTCCTTGCGTTACTTGGTTTTGCCGAGTTGCTGGGGATGTCGCTGTGGTTCTCGGCGAGCGCGGTTACCCCGCAATTGCGCTCGATCTGGGGACTGACGACATCCGAGGCGGCGTGGTTGACGACGATCGTCCAGTTCGGGTTCGTCTGCGGAACCGCCGTTGCCGCCATTCTCAACCTGCCTGATCTGATCCCGGCCGGCACTTTCTTCAGTGCCGGCGCGCTCCTCGGCGCGGGGGCAAACGCCGCTATTCTCGCGGCTCCCGGATTTCGCACCGCGCTGGTGCTTCGCTTTGCGACGGGCTTTTGTCTCGCCGCGGTCTACCCGCCCGCAATGAAGATGATAGCGACCTGGTTCCGCTCCCAGCGAGGGCTGGCGATTGGCGTAATCGTCGGCGCTCTCACCGTCGGGAAAGCGGTTCCTTATCTGGTTCGCGCCATTCCGCACGTGGGGCTTCGGCCCGTCGTGCTCACCTCGAGTTTCGGCGCAGCGATCGCTGCCCTGCTTGTCACGGTTGGCTACACGGAGGGTCCGTATCCATTTACTTCCCGGCCGTTCTCATGGAGCCACGTCGGCAACGTCGTACGCGTGCGGGAATGGCGGCTCGCCACAGCCAGCTACCTCGGCCACATGTTCGAGCTGTATGCATTCTGGACCTGGATTCCCGCGTTTCTCGCGGCAAGCGTCGCCGTTGCTTCAGGGGGATTCCTTCGCGCGCCACGTCTCATATCCTTTCTCGCCTTTACTACGATCGCGATTGGCGGAGCGGGGTCGGTTTGGGGAGGGCTGTTCGCCGATCGTCGGGGCAGGGAACGGCTCGTGTCCATCTCACTCATGATGAGTGGAAGTTGTTGCTTGTTGAGCGGGCTTCTCTTCGGCCGTCCGATCTGGATACTCGGTGCACTCGCGATGACGTGGGGTTTTTTCGTGATTGCCGACAGTGCTCAATTCAGCACCCTCGTCACCGAGTCGGTCCCGACGCACGCCGTTGGGACCGCGCTAACCGTTCAAACCTCGCTCGGCTTTCTGCTCACCATGCTTCCAATGCAGGTGATACCGCTTATCGCGCAGCGGACCGGGTGGCGCTGGGCTTTTGCCGTCCTGGCGTTTGGCCCGGCGGCCGGGATCGCAGCGATCAGGAAGCTCGCCGCACTTCGCGCAACGTCGTCAGAAAAGGCTAATTTGTCCCTGTATGCCTGACCCTGTAACCGGAAAAAAGCCAATGCTCAAAGACTTCAAGGATTTCCTTCTCAAGCAGAACGTCGTAGCCCTGGCGATAGCCGTGGTCGTAGGGACTGCTCTCAATACGCTGGTGAAAGCCATCGTCGATGATTTCATCATGCCGATCATCGTAGCAATCGGACCCGGTGGAGATTGGCAGAAGGCCACCTGGAGCGTTGGTTCCGTAAAGTTCGGCGTTGGAGATTTCGCCGCCGCGGTGATCAACTTTTTCATAATCGGTTTGGTCGCCTGGCGAATCTCGAAGATCTTCATCAAGCCGGCGGCGGAAGCCCCGAAACGGACTTGCCCGTTTTGCCGGATGTCCATCGACGTGGCGGCGACACGCTGCCCTAACTGCACAAGCCAGCTCGCGGCGGGCTGACTGCGGGCATAGCCCCAGAATCGCGAGGCGTCTGTGCCTATTTCGCGTAGCCGAGGGCCGCGCGCACCTCGGAGAACAGCATCTCGCTTGTAAAGGGTTTCTGGAGATAGGGCATACTGTCGCCGCTCCCCTTTGCGGGAAAAACCTCTTCCTTCGGGTATCCCGACATGAACAGGACGCGGATGCTGGGGCTTAGCTCCCTCAGCTCCTCGACCATTCCCCGTCCGCCGAGGTTCGGCATCGCCACATCGGTCAGTACGAGGTCGATTTCACCGACGTGAGCCGCGGCGACACGCAGGGCGATGGCGCCGTCTGCTGCGTCGAAAACGCGATAGCCCTTCTGTGACAAGATCTTCTTCGCGAGTATCCGCACGGCCGCCTCGTCTTCGACCAGAAGGATCGTCTCGCTGGTCCGGAGTGGTCTCTCGATCGCCGGCGTTCCGCGTTTTGCAGCGAGGGTGCCAGTTTTCTTTTTGAGCGCCGCCTCGGCGAGAGCGGCATCGAAGGGCTCCAGTCGCGCCGACGCGAGCAGCTGCCGCGCGAGAATGGAGGCGCGCCTCGTCGCGGACTGGATCTCGCCAAGCTCCTGCGCACTGGCGGGATTGTCGCCCGCGCCCTCGAGCAGGAACTCAGTATTTATTTGAATGACCGTGAGGAGGTTGTTCAGCTCGTGCGCGACGTAGCTGGCCGTCTTGTTGGCGTCCTCCAGATCGGCCGTTGGTTTTTCGAGGCCGATTCGCGGCGTCTTCTGCTTTTGCTTGCTTGAGCCGCTGGAAGTTTTTTTCAGAACGGTTGACCTTGCTGTTGAGACCCCAATCAATTCAACGAGTTTGGAAGTTAATGCATCGCTGCGGTGGACAGTCGAGGTGGCCGCGTGAGCGTTGCGGACACCTGTTTATGGAGGCAGAATTCCGGATGAACGATGTCGACGGGTCCCACGACCACTGATTATCGGGCGATCATCGAATCCGCGGCTGAAACGCCACTCTTCGGCCGGACAGCGGAGGTCGCCCTCCTGTCTAAAACACTCGACGATGCGTCCAAGGGCGCGGGTCGCTCAGTCTTTATCGTCGGCGAGGGCGGAATCGGGAAAACGCGGCTTGCGACCGCGGCCGCCGGCTTGGCCTCAAAACGTGGGTGGACCGTGGCTGTCGGACGGGCCTATCCGGTCGAGACAGGCATCCCGTACGCCCTCTTCGCCGATGCACTGCTTCCGCTTGTAAGCAAGCTGGATCCGGCAACCCTGACGGTTCTGACGCGTGGCGGGGCAGCAGATTTCGCGCACCTCTTTCCAAGCCTGGGTGCTACTGAACGGAACCGTGCCTCGGCTGGCGCCGACCCATCCGAGATCAAGGCGCGATTGCTCTGGAGCTTCACGCAGTTTCTCGGACGACTCTCCGCCAAGCAGCCACTTTTCATCGTCCTCGAAAATCTGCAGTGGGCCGACGCGTCGTCGCTCGAGCTGCTGCACTTCATCGCGCGGCAGATCGAGGGGCAGAAAATAGTTCTGCTCGGAACGTACAACGAGACCGAGCGGGACTCGAACGCGGTTTTGCGCAGCACCGAGCACTCGCTGCTGCGACTCGGCTCGCTCGTCGTTCATAAGCTGGCTCCCCTCGGACCGGCCGACGTCGAGGCAATCGTCACGGAAATGTTCGGAGCGGACAAGGCTTCGACCCGCGGCTTCTCGGCGTTGCTCTACGACAGGACACGCGGGAATCCATTCTTCGTCGAGGAGACGCTCAAATCCCTCGTCCAGGCGGGATCACTGAAGCAATCCGAAGGACGGTGGACGGGGTGGCAGATGGAAACCATCAACCTGCCCTCTACCATTCGCGACGTCGTTAAGACGCGTATCGACCGGCTGTCACCCAACGCCCGCACACTGGCGAATCTCGCGGCCGTAATTGGAACCCGTGCTCCGCACGAAACGCTCGCGCGGGTCTCCGCCCTGTCGCAGACTGAAATCATCACCGGGCTGGATGAGCTCCTCGCCCAGCGCGTCCTGGAGGAAACTGGGAGCGTCGCCACGATACGCTACGATTTTACGCATCCTTTACTCCAGCAGGTGATTTACTCGGAGCTGGGGCAGGCGAGAGCGCGTATGCTCCACGCAACGATCGCCGAGGCGCTCGAGGCTCTTTATGGCGATGCATCGGCGGCACACGCCGACGAGCTGGCCCTCCATTTCGAACGGGCTCACTCGCCGCAACTTGCGCGCAAGGCGGTGCGATACCTTCACGCCGCGGGACGCAGCGCTCTCGAGAAGTACGCAAACAGAGAAGCGGCGAATTATCTGGCCGCCGCGCTGGAGCATCTCGACAGTGATCCCACGATCAGCGACGCCTCACGTGAGGAGATACTGACCACTCTCGCAAGGACGCGACAACGCCTCGGCGAGTACGACGCCGCGATGGGGCTGTGGGAGCGCGCGCGGAAAGATGCGACCGCGCGGGGCGAGCCTGGTGCGCTCGCCGAAATCGAGCATCGAATGGGACTCGCATGCTACTGGAGTGGCAGGTACGCCGATGCGCTGTCGCATTACGAGGCCGGTCTGGCAATTGTCGGGACCGACGACCCGGCGAAGGCGGTGCGGCTCCGTCTGGCCAAGGGAATCGTGATGCAGGACCTCGGTCGGCTTCGGGAAGCGCAGCAGGAAGTCGAGGGTGCCCTCGCATCAGCCGCAGCAGCTGGGGTCGACAACAACGCGCTGTTGTCGCGGGCTCACCGAGCTCTTCTTCTCCTTTACGCGTGGACTGGCCCGCTCGAGCTGGCGAGAGACCACGGAATGAAAGCGATCGCTCACGCGGAAGCGGCGGGTCAGCGGATGCTGGAGTGGACAGCCCACTGGGGTATGGCACTCCTGACTGGCGTGCAGGGAGATGCCGAGGGCGTGGTGGAACACATCGCCGCGAGCGACAGACTCGCGGAAGAGATGCATTCGCCGATCCTTCCATTATGGTCGGCTGAAATGTCCGTTCAGTATCTCTCGGGCATCGGAAACTGGGACGCCGCGCTCGAGACGGCAGAGCGCACGATTGGTCTCGCGAAAAGTCTCAATCAAAGAACTCTTCTCCCGCGGCTTTACGTGTGGTCCGGCCTGATCTATCTCTGGCGCGGCGCTGACGAGAAAGCGAAGGAGTATTTCGATCTGGCATGGAAACTTGCGGGTGGTGAGAAAGAAGGAGCGGCCCAGCGTGGCGGCGAGCCGGCTCTCGACGTTCCCTCGATAGTTCCGGCTCATCTCGGTCTGGCGTCCTATCATCTGGCAAAGGGAAATGCCAAAGAAGCCGTCCGGATTGGCGAGGCGGGATTGGCGATCGCCGATGGAGCCGGATACGTCGTCTGGGCACTCCAGTGGCTGCTTCCGATCGTAGGTGAGGCAGCGCTCACCGCGCGTGATTTTGACCGGGCCGCGCGACACTCGGCGCGAATGCGGCGTGATGCGGGTCGTCTGCATCACCGGCTCGGACTTGCGTACGCCGATGCCTGCGACGGGCTGCTCGCCTGGTTCCGCGATGGAAATCCCGGCGCCGCTGTCGGTCTGCTGCGCTCATCGGTGGACCAGCTCGAGGCAATTCCATTTCCCCCTCAAGCCGCGCGAATCAGACGCCGTCTCGCCGGTGCGCTGGTGGAAGTGGGAGAGCGAGAGGAAGGTACCCGTGAGCTGCGAAAGGCACACGACGTGCTCGCGCGACTTGGAGCAACGGACGAACTGAGCGGAACGCGCGAAGAGATGCGGGATCGGGGCGTGAGACCGCCGCCAAGAACGATTGCGAGCGGCGCCGCCGGTTTGACCGCGCGCGAAACGGAAATCGCGCGAATGGTCGCGGCCAGAAAGTCGAACAAGGAGATCGGGAGCGCGCTCGAGATATCCGCGCGCACCGTGAGCACCCATCTCTCGAACATTTTTCTCAAGCTGGGCGTGACGTCGAGGGGCCAGCTCGCCGACTTCGTACGTCAGAATGGACTGCTCGACGGCTAGCCGCAGTAAATTTGCGGCATGATCGACGACATTCTCGCCGAGCTCGAGGCCGACGCCTCGCTCGAAGTCGGAAAACAATTTGCAGCTGTAACGGCTCGCTACTTCGGATCGACGCGAGCGGGGAAGGGGCAGGTCTCGACTCCACGCTCCACCGACGAGCTCGCGCAGCGATTTGCTGAGGAGTTTCCGCGCGAGGGACGCCCGGTGGCAGAGATACTCGCGCGGCTCGAGACGGAAGTGATCGCGGACGCCAACAAGTATTACCACCCGATGTACATGGGACATCAGACATCCGCGCCGCTTCCGGTTGGCGTCTGGATCGAGAGCGTGATCGGCGCGCTGAACCAATCGTTGGCGGTGTGGGAGATGTCGCCGACGGCGACGATGATCGAGCACCAGATCGTCGGCGGCCTGGCGAAGCTGGCGGGGTATGGCGCGGGTGCCGGTGGAACGCTCACCTCCGGGGGTACCGAAGCCAATTTCACGGCGATGCTCGCGGCCAGAAATGCGGCGGTTCCCAATGCGTGGGAAGATGGTCTGGGCGCCGATCCTCCGGTGGTCGTGTACGGCGAGCACGCACACTATGCCGTGACTCGCGCGATTGGACAGCTCGGGCTGGGACGCCGTCGAGGAATTCCGATACCTTCGCGCGACTTCCGGATCGATGTCGATCTTCTAACCGCCGCGCTCGATCGACTTCGCAATGAAGGAAAGCAGGTGATGGCGGTCGTGGCATCGGCGGGCACGACAGCGACCGGTTCGTTCGACGATCTGGAAGCCGTCGGGAAGTTATGCGAGGAGCGGGGAATCTGGCTGCACGTCGATGGGGCTCACGGCGCCAGCGCTTTGCTTTCGTCCAATCCGCCGCGGGCGCTCAACGGCCTGCGCTACTCGCGTTCGCTGGCGTGGGATCCGCACAAGATGATGCTGCTGCCTCTCGCAGCCGGGATGGTGCTGACGCGTGACGAGGGCGATCTCGAGCGCGCGTTCGCTCAGCAGGCACCCTATCTCTTTCACGCCGGTAAGTCGACACGAATCATCGATCAGGGAATTCGAAGCTTTCAGTGCTCTCGGCGCGCCGACGTGTTGAAGCTATGGTTCGTAATGCAGCGGTTCGGAACGAGTGGATTGGGGCAGCTGTACGATCACCTTTGCAATACCGCGCGGCTTCTCTACGATGCGATCGAGGAGCGAGGCGATTTCGAGAATCTGCACGAGCCGGAGTCGAACATTCTCTGCTTTCGATATCTCGGGGCAAAGAATCGAAAAAACGCAGGAAGTGCCAGGACCTCGAGTGATCTCGAGCAGATCGATGCGCTCAATCGTGAGCTCCGGCCCCGCTACAACCGGGAGGGAACTGGTTGGATCACCGCGACGGTGCTCGCCGGCCGGCCGGTATTGCGCGTGACGATGATGAATCCCAGGACCGGCGCGGACCACGTCAAAGCGTTGCTCGACGGACTCGCCGCCAAGGCAAAAGAAATCGAATCAGCCTGAACGTGCGAGTCGCGGAACCGGGTCCGGCTGATTCTCGATGACGCCGAACTCCACCGCATGCTTCTCGCGCCCCAGCCACGCGATCACCGCTGCCGCGGAGAACACGGTGACAGCCACCATCGCCATGGACTTCGCGTAACTCATCTGGGTTGCGAGCAGCGCCTCGAGATATGCGACCGAGCTCGCGATGAGCACGCCGCATTGATACGCGAATCCGGGCAGGAAACCGCGGACTGAGTCTGGTGAGAGCTCGGTGATATGCGCCGGGATGACACCCCATGCGCCCTGAACCATGAATTGCATCCCGAACGCACCGATCACGAGACCGGTCAGCGATGGTGAAAACGCCCAGAGCGGAATCATCAGAATCGCGAGCGCGAGAGCTAGAACGATCGAGCGTCGCCGGCCAATTCTGTCGGAGAGGTATCCGAAGCTGACGCCACCGATGATCGCGCCGATCATCGAGAAGGCCGTGAGCGCGGCGCGCTTCTGCGGAGAGAATCCCCAGTCGCGCTGAAGGAAAGTCGGATACATGTCCTGCGTTCCGTGCGAGACGAAGTTCATGCCGGCCATGAGCAGCGTCAAATAGAGGAACAGCTTCCAGTGGGAGGCTATTCCGCGGCCCAGGCTGCTCCAGTCTTTGTGCCTGGTGCGCTGCCAGACCTCGGATTCTTCGACCCGAAAGCGCACGAACACCGCGAGTAGTGCTGGCAGCCCGCCGATGAAGAACATCGGCCGCCAGCCCCAGCGCGGGAAGACAAAGAAAAAGCAGACGGCGGCGAGGAGATATCCAGTCGCATAGCCTTCCTGGAGCAACCCCGAGAGAACTCCGCGGCGACCCTTTGGTGCTTTTTCCATTGCCAGCGAAGCGCCGACGCCCCATTCGCCACCCATGCCGATTCCGAACAGCGCGCGCAGAATGAAGAATGTGACGTAGTTGGGTGCAAATCCGGTCAACACCTCGACGATCGAGAAGAACACCAGGTCGATCATCAGCGGCAGCTTTCGCCCGTACCTGTCGGCCATCAATCCGAATATGAACGCGCCGACCGGCCTGAATGCCAGCGTCACCGTGATGGTGAGTGCGAGCTCGGCGTCGGTCTTGTGGAACTCTTTTGCTATCGCGGTGAGCGCGAAGACTACGAGGAAGAAATCGAACGCGTCGAGAGTCCAGCCGAGGAAGCTGGCGATGACGGCGGCACGGTGACCGCGAGGAGCGGTTTGCGCGAGGGACGTGGGGCTGATCGCGTCGGAGCTTGCCATGCGAAAATATGCGCCAAACTCGATGGGTCAGGAATGTCTGGTGAATAGCACGCTTGGCGAACTGGATGTATAGAGACCATCTCGTGATCGCGCGCCTCGCGGATTATTGTTCTCGTATGCGAAGATTGTCCTCGGTCCTATTGGGCGCATTGTTGGTTGCATGCGCTTCGCAACGAGCTTCGAATCCGCCTGTTCGGGTCGCTCCCCCCATCAATACGGCGGAGACGGAGATCGCACCGGACGCGGTCGCTGACACTCTTCTCACCGATGTGCGCAGCCTGGAACCGCGCATTGTTGTGGAGCTTCGGTATGCGACATCCAACAACTTCACCGGCGCTCCGCTGCCCGGATATTTCGCCAACCGGGCTTTTCTCAGGCGGGAGGCCGCGGTTGCGCTCGCGCGAGTCGAAGGCGATCTCCGGTCACAAGGCCTCGGCTTGAAGGTTTTCGACGCGTACCGTCCGGTCAGGGCGACGCTGGCGATGGTCGATTGGACGGAACGGGTGAACCGCACCGATCTGCTCAAGGATGGCTACATCGCCAGTCGCTCGCGCCACAACCTCGGCCTCGCGATCGACCTGACGCTGATCGACCTCAGGACCGGTCGGGAATTCGAGATGGGGACGCCGTTCGATACGTTTTCCGCCGCCGCTCATACGGCCAATGCATCGGGAGAAGCCGCAGCCAATAGGCAGAGACTCAAGGCGGCGATGGCGCGCGAAGGATTCGTGAATTACGACCAGGAATGGTGGCACTTCAGTTACGAAGTGCCGAATCCTCTAAGGTTCGATCGACCTATCCGTTAGCCGGCGCATGCGCCTCGGACGCGGGCGCGGATGCGCGAATTGCCGCGGACGAGGTAACGGGTGTGGCCTTGGCAAATGGCACTTCGGCAGGGTAGTCCGAATCGGATCCGGTGTCGTCCTCCGCGCGGCGATTCGGCATCGTGAAGAAAAAGGTGGTGCCATCGTCGCGAAACTCAGCCCAGGCCCGTCCTCCAAGCGACGTGATTGTCTCGCGGACTATGCTCAACCCGAGACCTGTTCCCGCGATCGCCACGTTGCTCTCCTCGTGAGCACGGAAAAAACGCTCGAAGAGATTGGCGCGCTTCGCTTCGGGAACGCCTAGTCCGTTGTCACGGACTTCGACCACGGTTTCTGCCCGCGCGGCATCGTCTGGTGCCGTGACGCGAGCGCGAACCTCGACCCAACGCTTGTCCTTGGAAGGGTCCGAGTATTTGATCGCATTGGCCAACAGGTTGGAGAGACACAACTCGAACGCCGCCGCGCTCACGTCGATCGCCGGCAGGTCGTCCGCGAGCCGGATCTCGACTCCGTGAGCGCGCGCCGATTCGCGGAGCTGGCGCGCCACTTCTGCCGCGGCATTCGGGAGAGCAATGTGCCGCGATTGGCGCGCGTTCTCGTCCACCCGCGAAAGCTCGACGAGGTTTGTGAGCGTTACCTTCATGTTCGCGCTATTCCGAACAATCATGGACGTCATGATTCGGTGCTGCTCGGTCGAAACGGCACCCAGCTCGAGAATCTCCGCCGCTCCAGCGATGGTCCCGATCAGGTTTCCCATCTCATGGCTGAGAGCGCGATTGAATCCGCGAAGTCGCTGCTCACGCTCGTTGAGTCGTTCCTTGACCAGGCTCAAGTAATGGGTCAGCGTCGCCTGCTGGATGAGCGCTACTGCCAGAAAGAGGCGGTGCGCACACGCGAGCACCTCGCCGCGACTGCACGGTTCCTCGATATCATCCACGATGCGAGATAGAAACGAGAATAGGATTCCGCCGAAGATCTCGTATTCCTTGAGCACCTCGTACTCGTCGAAGCCCTGCGAAAACCGCAGCTCGCCGAGCTCCATTGCTTTGGCGACGACGGGGACTTCGGAGAGAATGACTCTACCTGGGTTCTCGATGTAGTCGGCGATTCCCAGGATGAGAAGCGGCACGTGGTCGAGAAGCGCGTCGGTAGGGAAGATCCGATTCGGATCGAGCGTGACGCGGGCACTGATGCGGTTGAGCCACCTATGGGTCAGCTCTTCTTTGTTCGCTCGCATCTTGTCCGCCAATGCCCTGGCGAGAGTGCAATTCTCGAACGGAATGTCTCCAGCTGCGGCCAAGGATTCCTGCACTGACTCCATACAACCTTCCTGCTATAAGAGCACAACAAACATTCGCGTCTCCAACAACGCAAGATGCGCTCCCTTCTTTGGCAAGCCGAGGAGGGGGCGCTTCCCATCGGGAAGCCCCTCTTGAGATAGGGGAGGGGGGTATATAGATTTACGGCGGAGGTGCGAGAAGTGACTGCTCGAATCGAAGCTGGGACAACTGAAGAAGTGGAAAGCTCGATCTCATTTCCGGTGACGGGGATGACCTGCGCCGCATGCCAGGCTCGCGTGCAGCGCGCCCTGGCGGCTGTGCCCGGAGTTACGGATGCATCGGTCAACCTCGTGACCAGAAGCGCGGCGGTTCAGTACAATCCGTCGAGCGTGACACCGCAACGCCTGATCGAAGCTGTTAGGGCGACCGGATACGACGCCGAGCTCCGTCCTGCCGACGCGGAAATGCTCGCGGTCGATTCGAAGGCGGACGACGGCGAGGCCCGAGAGGCGCGTGAGCTTGCAATCAAGGCGAGCGTCAGCGTCATGGCTGGAATAGTCGGGATGCTGCTGTCCATGCTTTTCATGGGGAATTCAGCGATCAACTACTTGCTGCTCGCGATGTCGGTCGCAGTCCTCTTATGGGCTGGCCGCGATATCTACAGGCGAGCCTGGAAAGCGCTCAGTCATCGCTCGGCCGACATGAACACACTCGTCGCGCTCGGCACCGGTTCGGCGTTCGTCTACTCGGTGGTGGCGACCCTGGCCCCGAGTCTCTTCGCGCGTAACGGAATCGCGCCAGACGTCTACTACGAAGCGGTCATATTCATCATTGGCCTGGTGCTCGCCGGGAGGGCAATCGAGGCACGGGCGCGGCGCAAGACTTCCGAGGCACTGCACAAGCTCGTGACGCTGTTGCCATCGACGGCTCGGGTCGAAAAGGGCGGGGCGTGGATCGATACGCCCCTCTCGCAGGTGATATCGGGTGACACAATAGTTGTCCGGCCGGGCGAGCGCGTGCCTGTGGATGGAACGATCATCGAAGGCACCAGTGATATCGACGAGTCGATGTTGACCGGTGAGCCACTTCCTGTGGCGAAGACCATTGGCGGCCAGGTTGTCGGTGGAACTCTGAACACCACTGGAGCGTTCAGTTTTCGGGCGACGAGCATCGGCGCCGACAGCGTTCTCGCGCGCATCGTAAAACTGATGCGCGATGCGCAAAGCTCCCGCGCTCCTATTCAACGCCTGGCGGATCGCGTCAGCGCCGTGTTCGTCCCGGTCGTGGTCTCGATTGCAATCGTCACTTTTCTAGCCTGGTATTTTCTCGCTGACACCGCGGCGTTGCCGCGCGCGATCGCAGCCGCGGTTTCCGTCTTGATCATCGCTTGCCCGTGCGCCATGGGACTTGCGGTTCCAACGGCAGTCATGGTTGCCACCGGGCGCGGGGCGGAACTCGGGCTATTGATCAAGGGCGGCGAGATCCTGCAGCGAGCCGGCGATGTGACCACCGTAGTGCTGGACAAAACCGGAACCGTTACCGAGGGGATTCCGTCCATCGCTCGCGTGCTCGCGATCGGCACCGAGACGGAATCCGAGGTGCTCGCCGCAGCCGCTTCGCTGGAAAGACACTCGGAGCATCCGGTCGGGATGGCGATCGTCCGAGCGGCCGGTGAGCTGGGCGGTCGACTCGAGATAGTCGACGACTTTCGATCGCATACGGGCAGCGGCGTCACTGGTCGCGTTCGCAATCGCAGAATTGCGGTAGGCAATGCCCACCTCATGCAACAGCTGGGGGTGAACGTCGATGGTGCCGAGCAGCCGGCGGCAGCGCGTGAAATCGCAGGCGCGAGCGAATTGTTTGTCGCCATCGATGGCAGCGTCGCAGGGATCATCGTCGTCACCGATGCCGTTCGAGCTTCGTCCCGGGAAGCAGTCAACAAGCTCCGCAGTCTGGGGATCGATGTAGTCCTACTCACTGGAGACAGACAATCCACCGCCGAGTCGGTTGCAGCTGCGACGGGCATCCAACGATTTGTAGCAGAAGTGCTGCCTCAGGAAAAGGTGACGGAGATTCGCAGTCTTCAGGGGAAGGGCAGAGTTGTGGCGATGGTCGGCGACGGAATCAACGATGCGCCGGCGCTTGCTCAGGCTGATATCGGTATATCGATGCCCAGAGGGACAGACATCGCCATTGAGGCAAGTGACATCGCACTCATGCGGAGCGATCTGCGCGGAGTTCCAACGGCGATCTCTCTCTCGAGACGGACCATGGTGACAATGAAACAGAATTTGTTCTGGGCTTTCGTCTACAACGCGATCGGAATCCCGATCGCCGCTGGAGTCTTGTTCCCTCTTACCGGGCTGATGCTCAGTCCTATCATCGCCAGCGCGGCAATGGCTCTCAGCTCGGTGAGCGTCGTCACGAACAGTCTCAGATTGCGCCATGCGCGGCTTGTCTGAGACGTCCAGGAGTTGAGATGAAGACGAATGTGAAAGGCGGTGCAAAAACCGACGTGATCAATGGAGCGGAGTGCGGGTGCGCGGTTCGCGAAGCGCCCGTTCGGTCTCGAAAAGCACTTGGGGTCGACCCTGATGTAAAAGCGCGCAACCTGACGCGACTCAGGAGGATCGAAGGGCAAGTGCGGGGACTGCAGAAAATGGTGGATGAGGACCGGTACTGCGCGGACATTCTCACTCAGATCTCCTCCGTGCAGGAGGCGCTGCGCTCGGTCGGGCGCGAGCTGATGCGGAACCATCTTCGCCACTGTGCCACAGGCGCGATACGGACTGGCGGACAGCAGGCCGACCGCATGTACGATGAGTTGGTCGATCTCATGTACACTCATAGTCGATAGAGTGAGTGGACGACTGTCTGAGTTGAGCCTCGCTCGCAAGTTGTAACCCCCTGAACCTGCCCTGAAACCACGGCACCCTTGCGCACGTAGTGTCCTAATGTGATAGTACAAGCAGACAATGCCTACTTTCGTCGTGGATTCGAGCAGCCCAACCCCGATCTACGCTCAACTGGAGCGATCCATTCGAGCCGCGATTGCGACAGGGGAACTGGAGCGAGGAGCGCAGCTCCCGACGGTGCGCCAGCTCGCCGTGGATCTCGCCGTTAACGCCAACACCGTGGCGAGGGTCTACGCCCAGCTCGAGAGAGATGGAATGCTCGAGACTCGACGAGGAGTGGGCACTTTCGTTCCGGAATCTCCGTCGCCGCAGGCGACACGAGCGCACCGTGAGCGCGAGCTGCGCGAGCTGATCCAACGCTTTGTTGGCGACGCGGCGCTGTTGGGATTCACTTTACCCGAGCTAATCAACCAGCTCAGAAACGAGGAGAAGAAATAAATGCCTGGCATGGACGAAGTTCTCGCAGCACGACGCGCGGCGCGGGCTTCACGCTCGCAAAGTCGTGCCAACGTGGTTTCGATTTTTATTCTGGTGGTTTCCGTCCTCACGGGGATTCTGCTGACAGGCGCCACTCAGAACCCGGCTTGGCTCGCGATCTTCGTGCTGGGCGGTTTCTTCTTCTCTCAATCCCCCAAGATCGCGAAGCAGTGGGAGCGAGCCGTTGTTCTTCGCCTCGGCAAATACACGGGCTTGCGGGGTCCGGGCCTCTTCTGGATCACGCCATTCGTCGAGACGATTTCGATCTACATCGATCAGCGCGTCATCACCACGAGCTTCGCTGCCGAGGAGACGCTGACCTCCGACACGGTGCCGGTTAACGTCGACGCCGTGCTCTTCTGGATGGTTCACGATTCCGAGAAGGCAGCGCTCGAGGTTCAGGACTACACTCAGGCCGTCAGCTGGGCAGCCCAGACTGGATTGCGCGACATCATCGGTCGTACCTCGCTCAGCGAGCTGCTTCGCGGGAGGGAGCGCATAGAGGCCGAGCTGCAAGCCCTGATCGACCAGAGATCGAATCCGTGGGGCGTCACGGTGCAGTCGGTGGAGATGCGCGACATTGTGATCCCGACTTCACTTCAGGACGCGATGTCACGCGAAGCACAGGCGTCGCGCGAGAAGTCGGCGCGCATCATCCTCGGTCAGGCGGAAGTCGAGATCGCGCACCTGTTCTTCGAGGCGGCGAAGTCCTACGAGGGGAATCCGACCGCGCTGCATCTCCGCGCGATGAACATCCTGTACGAGGGACTCAAGGAAAAGGGCGCGCTGATGGTTGTCCCGAGCAATGTGGTGGAGTCGATGGGCTTGGGCGGCATGATGGGCGCCGCCGCTCTCAGGCCAACATTGACTCAGGCGAGCCCGAAGGTCGCAACACCCGCGGTCTAGCTGCCGCGGACAGTCTCCGGAGTACGCTGGCCGGCGCCGAGCATCGGCGCCGGCTGATTTTCAGAGAGCAGCTTGGTCACGAATCGCTGACCCTCTGAGATTCGCTCGATCTCTATCGCGATTGCATCGACCGACGCTTCCAACCGTTCCAATCTCTGAGCTGTCTCCGTGAACACGGCTGGCGGCGGACCGGGGCGCGCAGCTCTCTTCCAGAGAGAGCGCGCGAAACCAGCCGCCAGTGGAAAAGCGATCAGTATGATGGAGAGGATCGAGAGCGTCATTACGTCTTTCGTTCCGAGGCCGGCGAAAACCGGTGGGCTCGCGGTGGTCGCTAGCAAACCCGCCGCCGGACTCGTGAGCGCCTCCCCCGTCTGCTGAATATCCGATTCCAGCTGGAGCTGACGTGCGTCGAGCAACGCCAGTCTAGCCTCCAGTCCACGCATTGCGGTCGCGTCCCCGGTTTGCTTCAGCTGGCTAATCAATCTCGAGCGACGACCATCAACTGATTGGAGCTGGTTGGAGAGCTCCTCGCGCCGCGCCTTCAGTGCCTCGATATCGCGAGCGGTCCGCGGCATTGGAAGCGTGATCGGGCCTGCGCCGGATGGACCACCACCGATCGTGATCGCTTCGGAGCCAGGCCCACCGGGGATTGTGATTTGCGCACCGCGACCAGGCCCGGGACCTTGAAATACGAACACGGGGGCAGTGGGAGCGCTGATGCTTGGGCGGGCGGGTGCCTGAGCAGTGGGCGGGGTAGGGGCCTGAATAGTCATCCGCATAGCTATAACCTACGAAGCAGGTGAGTGTCGAGTTGCAGGAGCTTCCGCCGTCTCGCTCGCTGGGGGACTATCGAACTCGTACGGATTCTTTTTCTGCTCAGCGCCGACGCGCCCCGGCTCTATGTCTGCCCGCGCATAAACCTCGGACCGCACTGGCGAATCGTCCTGCCTCCGCAGAATCGCGATCTGGCCAATGTGTGTCAGCGCGTCCGAGATGGGGCCCTGGAATAACTCCTCCGCGCTCGCGCCAAGCGGCGCGTCCGACGCGAGATATCTGTCGAACTCGAGAAGGGAAGCGTGGAACCGGGCGGTTTCCGCCCTCCACGATTTTGGTTTCGATTGAACCCATTTGGCATTTCCCTTCGCCATGGTGAGCGCCCAATCGAACAGATCGGCCATATGCGCGACAATCTCCACCGGAGTGCGAGCAGCCTTGCCCAGCTGAAAATTCCCAAACCCGGCTGGAGCAAAACGCTCTACCTTGGCCGCGCGATACGCGATCGTGGCGAGCGTGTGGCGGAGGAAAGCGCGCGCAGGATCTTTCAATGCCAGTCGGGTTCGTCGCTCAGTGTGTCGACGTGGATCCGGCTCGCGGACGCCTTGCCCGAGAGGCGTTGCCACCCGCCGCTGGTGTTGCTGTGTGCAACGGCTATCTCGAAGCTGTCGGGTGGGAACCAGCGCGCGTGGTTGAAATCCTCGTCGCAGTCGCATCCCCCGCCTCCGGGACCTTTCATCACGATTGCCCCCGTCTTGAGCTCGCGCACGATTCCGTACGTTCCAGGATTCACGGGCGTGGTGTCCTCACCCACATAAGCGAGGTAGCGGCCGTCGGGGGAAACGAGCACGTCCTGATACGACGACCACACGTCGTCGGGAATCGGGCTTGTCTCGATGCGATGCGTTCCGAGTCGCAGTCTGAAGATCTGCCGCTGTGGGGTGGATGAATCCTCTGACAGCTGCAGGAGTCCGATTACGAGCGTATCGCCGACGAGCACGGGAGCCGGCGGAATGACGTTCCTGATCGTATCAGCGCCGAGCGGCGAAATAACTTCGATGCGATAAACTGTTCCCGTGTCCTCCATGGGTTGCCAGGATTCCGTATAGGTGGAATCGATCACGCGGATGCGTGTCCCCGAGCGGTTATCCCCGCTCGAGCAGGCGCCAACAATCCACGCCGCGCCGGCGCCGATCAGAATCAAGACGACGCGCGCGCGATTCATGATTAGTTCCGGCCCTCGTCGTCGGTGTCGGCTCCCGATGCGGGTCGACTCGGCGGCGTCTTTATTTCTTCGGTGCTCGGAACGATCACCGGCAGACCGGCCGACGTCAGTGTCGCGTTCATCGCCGATAGACCAGCGAGTGCATCGCGCATTGCGGAGAGCTGTCGGTCGAGCTGCGCCGATAAGTCGTTGAACACGGTGTAAGACTGGCTCGTCGGTTTGGCATCGGCTCCGCCAACGACGCCGGAAAGGGCGGCGATCTTGTTGTTCAGTTTGATCGGATAGTTGAGAGGGTCCTGGCTCGACTGATTCCTGACCTGATAGATCTCACCTTCGATCGAGGAGAGTCGATTCGTCAGTTCGGAGGCAGCCTGCGAAAAGGCGCCGCCCTTGTCCGCGGGCATCCGCTTCAAGCGATCCGCGAGCTGCCCTTTGACGTTGCGGATGGTCTTCACTGCATCGTTGGCCTGACTGGTCTTGTCGCGAATACGCATTAGAAAGTCGAATTGCTCCTTGAGATCCGCGTTGCTCGCCTTGCTCCTCGGATCTCTGACGACTGTTAGAGGCTGCGTATACGTCTGACCGTTCACATGCAGGCGTACGGAGTAAGTGCCTGGGAGGACTACTGGTCCCGCGATGCTGCCCGCCCAAAGAATCATGTTCTCGAATACGGAAGGATCAGGATAGCGCAGATTCCATGCGAACATATTGAGTCCTGCCTTGTTCGCTACACGTGGCGGCGGGGGTCTGCGCACGGGTCCTTCTTCGCCCGGTGGCGCTTCTTCGCTTCTTGCTTCAGTGCGCACCGTCGTGTCGGGCGCCATGCCCGCGCGCCGCAGACTATCGTTGCGCGCAGTGCGAATACTGTCGGCGCGGACTGAATCGGCCGCCACCGTCGGATCCTGCTGGCTGGTGAAAGTGCGAATGACGGCTCCCTTCGGATCGAGGAAATCGATTGTCACCAATTGGCGAGGCTGTGCCAGCAAGTAGTAGATCACACCGCCCGATGGCGGATTGGATCCGCTCGGATGTCCTCCAGCTGCGCCTGTGCCTCCTCCTCCGCCGAACCCCGCGCGGTAAACTTTGCGCGGCTTGAACAGGTGCGCGGCCTGGCGGGGGATATCCGGACTGAGCTGGCGAAGGGCGGAGAGGTCGTCGAGAATCCAGAAAGAGCGGCCGTGCGTAGCCGCGATCAAGTCACCTTCCTTTATCGCAAGATCGTGAACGGGAACGATCGGGAGGTTTCGACGCAGAGATTGCCAGTTGGCGCCGTCGTCGAACGAGACCCACACTCCGCGTTCGGTGCCCGCGTAAAGCAGGCCGGCCCGCTCCGGGTCCTCGCGTAGCACGCGGGTGAATTCGGTCGCCGGAATCCCGTTCGTGATCAATGTCCAGGTCGCGCCGTAGTCGGTGGTCTTGTACAGGTAGGGCTTCATGTCGTCGAGCTGGTACCGGTTCGCAGCGAGGTACGCCGTGCCCGCACCAAAGTTCGATGCCTCGATCATGGAGATTCGTGCCCATTCCGGCAGCCCCGCCGGCGTCACGTTCTTCCACGTCTTTCCGCCGTCGCGAGTAACGTTGACCAAACCATCGTCGGAGCCCGCCCAGATCACGCCGGCGGTGCGCGGCGATTCAGCGATCGTGAAAACCGTAGCGTAGTACTCGACGGATGTCTGATCCTTCGTGATCGGTCCGCCAGAAGCGCCAAGCGTGCGCGGGTCGTGTCGCGTCAGATCAGGACTGATCGCCCGGAACGTCTGGCCCTCGTCGTCAGTCTGAAAAATCACGCTGCTGCCGACGTACATCCGTGCGGGATTATGTGGTGAGATGACGATCGGGTAGGTCCACTGAAAGCGATACTTCGCGTCAGCGGCATCGTGGCCCATCGGGTTGTTCGGCCACGGATTGACATCGCGCTCGAAGCCGGTCTTGATGTCCTTTCTTGTGAGGAGACCGCCGTACGATCCGGCGAAAACGATGTCGGGCGTATCGGGACGGACCGCGATGTACCCGCTCTCACCGCCGCCGACGTCGTACCAGTCGCCGATGTCGATTCCTCCGGCCTTCCGACTCGGACCGCACAGCGTCGAGTTGTCCTGCTGCGCGCCGCAGACTCGATAGGGAAAATGGTTCGTCGTCACTACGTGATAGAACTGCGCTGTCGCCTGATCCTGCTCCGTCCACGATTTCCCACCGTTGAACGACACATTCGCGCCGCCATCGTTCGACTCGATCATCCTGTCCGGGTCGTTCGAAGCGATCCACAAATCGTGGTTGTCGCCATGAGGCACCTGGATCGGACGGAATGTCTTGCCGTCGTCGGTTGAGCGGTACATGCCGGTATTGAGCACGTAGATCGATTTGTCATTCTTCGGGTCAGCGAAAATGCGAGTATAGTACCACGCGCGTTGGCGCAGTCTTCGATCGCTGTTGGTCCGCGTCCACGTCGCGCCGCCGTCGGTGGAGCGGAAGACTCCACCGGAGTCCGCTTCAACGATTGCCCAGAGCTTGTTCGAGTTACTGGGTGAGACGGCGATGCCGATGTTGCCGATCACACCGAGCGGCAGCCCGGGATTGTGCGTCAGCTCCGTCCAATGTTCCCCGCTGTCGATTGACTTGAATATCCCGCTGCCGGCTCCGCCCGATACGAGCTGCCACGGAGTGCGCCACGCCTGCCAGAATGCGGCGTAGATGATTTCAGGGTTGTTGGGATCCAGCACGAGATCCGTGATGCCGGTGGAATCGTTCCGGAAGAGAATCTTTCTCCAGTTCTTCCCGCCATCCGTGGTCTTGAACACGCCACGCTCGGAGTTGGGCCCGAATACGTGTCCCTGTGCTCCCACGTAGACGATGTCGGGGTTCGTCGGATTCACGCGCACGCGGGAGATCTGGCGCGTCTCGACGAGGCCGAGCGAAGTCCATGTTTTCCCCCCATCGCTGGTGCGCCAGACACCATCCCCGTGAGAGACGTTTCCACGAATCGGATATTCCCCCGCGCCAACGTACACAATGTCGGGATTCGATTCGCTGACCCCGATTGCGCCGATGGTTCCACCAAAATACTTGTCGGTTACAGGTGCCCACGTGATTCCGCCGTCGGTCGTCTTGAACACTCCGCCACCGGTCGTCCCGAAGTAGTACTCATTGGGGCGTTTGGCTGACCCGGCCACCGCAACCGACCGCCCTCCCCGAAACGGGCCGATCTCGCGCCACCGGAGCGCCGCGAGGCTGCTGGTATCGTATGCAGTTGCCGGGCTCGTCGTACGCATTGTCTGCCCGCCGGAAAGGGCTTGGGCTTGAGATACGGCAGGGCACGGGATCAGCGACATCGTAGTAACTGCGGCGCCGAACATGGCGGGGATTAACCGAGACTTCACGAATGGATCTCCGGGGCGGGCGAGGTTGATGGGGCGCTACTATGTAGCAAACACCTCAACCCGTCGGCAAGTAGCGGCTGCTACCGCAGAAACCGTTCGGCGAGCTGCGCGAGCCTTTCGTCTCCATCCTGCTCGGCTCGCGCGCGAATGGTTTCGACAAAGGGACGCAGTTTTTTTTCGCCCCAATAGTATCCGGTAGCGCTCTCGGCACTCCCAGTGTCGCCGGATCGCGCGCCCTCGAGCAACGCTTCGGCCGCCGCCTGGTCGTATCCCGGATCTGTGCGCGCGGGAAGGGCATACCGCTTTCCAGGATCGCCCCATCCAGCATCTTCCTTGACGAATGCTCGCGACATCTCGAATGCCCTCGACGGAATGAACGTAATGTCGCAGCTTTCACGCCGGGTCACGGGACTTGCAGATAATGAAAGCAATCCCAAAAAATATGGAGGCTGGATGTCGGAAGAATCCTTCGAGGAGCAGCAGGAGACACTGGACCCGCATCGGCGCGAGGAAAGAGATGGTACCGCGCTGGAGTTCGCCGGGCGGCTGCGGCAGAAGGGCGTGACCATTACCGGGCGTGAGACGGGCGCGCAGCTCGATGACGTTATGACTGCCATCGATCGCTTCGAGGCCGCGGTAATCTCGCGAGGGGGAGACCTTTTCGTGAACACGCCCTTTTCGAATCCGCCCGAGAACCCGGATTTCGTGATTCCCGCGCGCATGCCCGGGGAGGATCCAGAGTCATACGCAGCGCGTATCAATTCCGCCGCCGAGCGATTGGAGACGGCTGACCTTTAGAGTCAGCTCCCGTGGTGAATAGCGCAACGCGCCGGAGTATCCGGTGGGCGCAGGCCGGGCTGCTGATCAACGCAGTGCTGGTGTTGGTCAAGCTCATCGCGGGAATCGTCGGACACGCGAACGCACTGGTGGCCGACGCGGTGGAGTCGTCGGCCGACATTTTCTCTTCACTGATTGTATGGATGGGGCTGAGCATTGCCGCTCGCCCCGCCGACGAAGATCACCCGTACGGCCACGGCAAAGCTGAGCCGCTGGCAGCCGCGGTGGTCTCGCTGATGCTGCTTGGCGCAGCGGTCGGTATCTCGATTCTCGCCATTCGTGAAATACGTACTCCTCACCATCTTCCGTCGCCCTTCACGCTCTTCGTCGCGGCTGGCGTCATCGCCGTCAAGGAAATTCTTTATAGGCGGGTATCGCGCGTCGGCAAGGATGTTGGAAGTACCGCCGTCACGGCCGACGCCTGGCACCACCGCGCGGACGCAATCAGCTCACTCGCGGCCTTCATCGGAATCAGCATCGCGTTGATCGGCGGGCGCGGCTGGGAAGCAGCCGACGATTGGGCTGCACTGGTCGCCGCAATACTGGTCGCGGTGAACGGCGTGCGCACGTTGAGGCCTGCGATCTCCGGACTGATGGACGAAGCACCTGATACCACCGTCAAGGTGCGCGCGATGGAAGCGGCCTGCTCGGTGGACGGGGTCATAAGGGTGGAAAATCTGAAGCTACGACGGTCAGGACTGGGTTTTTACGTTGACCTTCACGTCCAGGCCGATCCCGTGATCTCGCTCGAAGATGCTCATGAGATTGCCGCGAGAGTGAAATACGCCATACTGGACGCAATCCCGACCGCCGTGAACGTGCTCGTTCACATGGAGCCTTTCAGAAGTG